>Ga0268262_10000091_pt1 | contig 110659 bp, 107 predicted proteins | sample TergutNc150P3_FD_190354 | JGI IMG/M metagenome (GOLD analysis project Ga0268262, IMG submission 190354) | Nasutitermes corniger P3 segment gut microbial community from laboratory colony in Florida, USA - Nc150 P3 (SPAdes) (version 2) | ecosystem: Host-associated > Arthropoda: Insects >... | reverse complement strand
AAAGATATATTTCAGTATATAGAAGTTTATTATAATAGGTTTAGAAAACATTCTTTCAATGGATACTTGACACCAGAGGAAAAAGATTCTATATTTATGCAAAACAACAAATCTGTGGCTTAACTAAATATACACTTTTTCCGGGACGGTTCAATTGCGGTTGGTTTTGGTCTCGGTCATTTTTTATCTCCGTTTTTGTCCCTTACATATTAGACGTAAAAAAAGGGAAAAAAATCCTGAAAAGTGAATTTTGCAAACAAATGTTTGCATTTTTGTGCAGAATTTTACTACATTCCCCCTGTGAACTATGACACACTCGTAATAGGCGGCGGTCACGCTGGCATTGAAGCGGCAAATGCGGCTTGGAAAATTGGCGTGAAAACCGCGTTGCTCGTTTTTGACAAAAAAAGCATAGGGCGTATGAGTTGCAATCCGGCTATAGGCGGGGTTGGCAAGGGGCAAATGGTGCGCGATATTGATGCTATGGGCGGGTTAATGGGAGTTTTGGCAGACAAGGCGGGGATAATGTTCAGAACCTTGAATTCCAGCAAAGGTCCTGCCGTTTGGGGAAACCGTGCCCAGTGCGATATGAATTTGTATAGCGAAATTGCGCGAAAAACTTTGGAAAATTTAGAAGGCTTGGAAATAATAGAAGGCGAAGCGGTTTTGCTTGAAAAAAATGAAAAAGGTTGGAAAGTGGGTTTGCAAAGCGGTGTGCAAATACATTGCAAATCGGTTATAATCGCAAGCGGAACTTTTTTCAAATCAAAAATGTTCACAGGCTTAGACAAAGTGAGCATTGGAGGCAGAGTGAATGAGCCGAGTTCAGATTTACTCCCAGAATCACTTGGCAAATTGGGCATAAAAACCCGCAGACTAAAAACCGGAACCCCAAGCCGCATAGATGCCGCAAGCGTTGATTTTTCCGAGTGCGAAGTTCAAATAGGAGATGCAAATCCTTGGGCTTTCAGCAGCAAAACAGATGTTAAAAATTTGTGCAATTCCGCAAAGTGCTACCTAACCAGAACCACCAAAGAAACGCACAGGATTTTAGAAACAGCTTTTGAAAAAAGCCCTCTTTTCACAGGCAAAATACAAGGGCTTGGCCCACGCTACTGTCCAAGCATAGAAGACAAAATAAAACGCTTTGCAGATAAAGAAAGCCACCAATTATTTTTAGAACCCGAAACAAAAGAGGCAAACAGAATTTACATAAACGGCTTCAGCTCAAGCCTGCCCGAAGAAGCACAAATACAAGCTATGCGCACAATACCGGGGCTAAAAAATGCACGTGTTTTGCAAATTGGCTACGCCGTTGAATACGATGCAATTCACGCTACGGAACTCCACCCAACCCTTGAAAGCAAGCAGCACAGCGGTCTTTATTTCGCAGGGCAGGTGTGCGGAACAAGCGGTTACGAAGAAGCGGCAGCACAGGGCATAATCGCAGGCATAAACGCTGCTTTGAAAATAAAGTGCAAAGAACCCTTTATACTTTCAAGAGCGGAGAGCTACATCGGTGTTTTAATAGACGACATCACAGGAATGGAATGGAACGAACCCTACCGAATGTTCACAAGCCGAGCGGAATATCGTTTATTTTTAAGAGCGGACAACTCAGAGCAAAGGCTTTGTGAAAAAGCGCACAAGGCTGGAATGTTAAGCGGTGAGGAATGGAAAAATTACGAGGAAGAGAGGAGCAGGGTAGAGGAGGCTAGAAAATTTTTGAGCGAAAACTCAGGAGAGCCGGAGCAAATCGCACCCATTTTGGCAGAAAGCGGTCAAGCGCAGGTAGCGGAGAAAACAAGGTGGATTTCGGTGCTTAAAAGACCGGGCGTTAAAGCTGAAACCTTTTTTGAAATAGCAGCCCCGCACATTCCTTTAACGAGAAAAGAGAAATGGCATTTGCTTTCGGAAGAACTTTACAGCGGTTTTTTTGTGAGGGCAAAAGAGGAAATAGCAAATTTGCAAAAAATGGCAAACCTAAAAATTCCAGATGATATAGACTATTCAAAAATAACTGCTTTGAGCATTGAGGCAAGGCAAAAACTGAGTGCGGCAAAGCCATTGACTTTGGGCGCCGCCGCCAAAGTTGCGGGGGTTAGAGCGGGGGATATTGTGGTGTTGAAATTTTCTATATTTACATTATGCTAGACCGTGAATTTGAATTTTATGTTAATAATCAAACAGAGCTTGTGAAAAAGTATAACGGTAGGTTTTTGGTTATTCATAACAAAGAGGTGTTTGGCGACTATGCCACATTGCGAGAGGCTTACAAAGCAGGCTCAAAAAACTATCAGCTTGGAACATTTATGGTTCATAAATGTGGTCCAGGAAAGGAAAATTATACATTTACCATAGGTCCTCAGTTCGTTTTTTAATTATGGATATTACACAACAATACGGGCAAATAACAAACCGAATAATTACCAGTACCAAAGTATCAAGTATGGAAGATGATACTTGCGAGGTTTTGGCTTTATGGGATACGGGAGCTATGAAGTCTGTTATTACAAAAAAGATATCTGAAAAATTGAAGCTGGTACCTATAGATGAAATGACAATGATTGGCGTTACAGGTGAGGCAAAAGTAAATGTATATGCAGTTTGCGTTACGCTAAATGATTTAGAAATAGATATTCAAGTATTGGAATGTATGGATATGGCAAATTTTGATTTACTTATAGAAATGGATATTATTTCGCAAGGTGACTTTATTATCGCAAATAACAATGAGCAAACGAAGTTTTCTTTTAGAATTCCGTCAATGGGAGCACAGTTGGTATGACCACAGACACTTGGCAAAGCTTTTAGACAGGCACGAAAATTTTTTCTATATTCTCAAGGTATGTTTGAAGATAATAATTATAGCGGTTCAAATATAACTGTTTTGGAAGGTTTGGAAGCGGTTCGGGTTCGTCCGGCGATGTATATCGGCAGCACGGATACTAGGGGGCTTCATCATCTTGTTTGGGAAGTTGTTGATAACTCTGTGGACGAGGCTCTGGCAGGTTATTGCAATAGAATAGAAATTTCTATAATGCCCAGCAACGGCATAAAAGTTGTGGATAATGGGCGCGGAATACCTACCGATATTCACCCAAAAGAAAAGGTGGGAACTCTTCAAGTTGTGATGACCAAACTCCACGCGGGCGGAAAATTTGACGATAATGCCTACAAAGTCTCCGCTGGTTTGCACGGCGTGGGCGTGAGCTGCGTAAATGCCCTCAGCACAAAACTGATAGCCACAGTCACAAGAGGCGGGAAAGTGATTCGCCAAGAATTCACAAAGGGAAACCCCATAGCGCCACAATACGAAGTTGGCACAGCCCCTATGGAAGAACACGGCACTACCATTGAATTTTATCCAGATTCAAGCATTTTCACCGAAACCGAATACAGCTACGAAACCATAGCCACAAGAATTAGGGAATTTGCGTTTTTGAACAAGGGCTTGACCTTGGTTGTAAGTGATGAGAGAACAATTTCCAGCGAGCCGGAAGGTTGCGCTGTGAAAAAAGAGGAGTTTTATTACCCTGGTGGGCTTGGCTCTTTTGTTGAATACATAGACCAAAACCGCAAACCTCTCTTTGAAAAACCGATAGTCATTTCAACAGAAGCGGGTCAATATCCATTGGAAATAGCACTCCGCTACACAGAGAGCTATACCGATAATCTCTTCAGTTTTGTGAATAACGTAAATACCTACGATGGTGGAACTCACATAACTGGTTTCAAAACTGGTTTAACAAGGATAATTGTGAAACACGCCGCGGGCAAAGTTTCCAAGCCAAAAAAAGATGTGGAAATAACCGGTGCAGATGTTTTGGAAGGCTTGACCGCTGTTATTGCGATTAAAATTCCCCAACCGCAGTTTGAGGGGCAAACAAAAAGGAAGCTGGGAAATTCCGAAGCGAAAAGCGGTGTGGAAGTTGCTATATTCAAAGCCTTAGACGAATTTTTTATAGAAAACCCTGGTATAACAAAGATAATAGCAGAAAAAGTTTATAACACCGCAGAGGGCAGGGTAGCGGCACACAAGGCAAAAGCGGCTGTTAGCAGAAAGGGAATTTTAGAAGGCGGCGGCTTGCCCGGCAAACTCTCGGACTGTTCGAGCAGAGATCCTTCAAAATGCGAACTCTTTTTGGTTGAGGGTGATTCCGCAGGTGGCTCTGCAAAGCAGGGTCGCACAAGGGAATATCAGGCAATTCTCGCTTTGAAGGGAAAAATTTTGAATGTGGAAAAAGCAAATGATGTTCAAATTTTCAGCAACGATGAAATCAAAACAATGATTCTATCCATTGGCACAGGCATAAGAGACGATTTTAAGATAGAGAAACTCCGCTATCACAAAATAATAATAATGACCGATGCCGATGTTGATGGCTCTCATATTCAAACATTATTGCTCACATTCTTTTACCGCTATATGCGCCCGCTTGTTGACGGCGGTTATGTTTATTTGGCAATGCCTCCGCTTTACCGCATAAAAATGGGCAAGCAAGAAACCTATCACTTTTCAGACGAAGACAAAGACGAGGCAATGCGTTCCATAAAAGCTAATGGAAAAAAAGCAGATTTGCAACGCTACAAAGGCCTTGGCGAAATGAACCCAGACCAACTCGCAGTCACCACAATGGCACCAGAAACCAGAGTTCTAAAACAATGCTGCGTTGAAGACGCAATTATGGCAGACCAAATTTTCTCAATGCTGATGGGAGACGAGGTTGAACCCCGCCGCAAGTTTATTGAGGAGAATGCTTACAAGGTGCTGGATAAGCTGGATGTGTGACTCTACCCCCTAACGCACCGGTTGTTGTGCGGTTACAGACCTTGATGGTGAGGCTCTAAAGAGCGGCGGACCGGGCTCGAACCGGCGACAATCAGCTTGGAAGGCTGAAACTCTACCTACTGAGTTACCGCCGCGTGGGTGTAAATATAGAAAAAATAAAAAACCGTCTGGCGAGTGCCAGACGGGGGAACCTTCAAAGGAGTAAAAGATTCCACTTTTAAAGAATCGTTATCATCCGTTGATGAGCGAGAGGGCTGTTTGCGGCAGGGTATTGGCTTGCGCCAACATACTCGTCGCGCTTTGCACAAGTATCTGATTTCTGGTGAACTCAGTTGTGGCTGCTGCAAAATCTGTGTCTCTAATGCGGCTTTCAGCATCTTGAGTGTTGAATTCCAAGCTGGAAATATTGTTAATCGTATATTCCAACCTGTTGATATAAGTACCTATTTTGGCACGAACACCGCTGACGCTTTTGATAACCATGTCCAGATGGTCAATAACCTCTGTTGAATTATTTTGGGTTCTGATGTTTTTGGTAGAAAGACCAAGCGAGCCAGGGTTAAGAGATATGTATGTGACTGTCATCTCGTTTGCCCATTTGCCACCCATGCCAAAAGAATAATTAGGGCCTATATGCAGGGTATAAGAAGCAGCTACTGTCATGTCGTTTTCCAACATATTGCTATATAGGAACAACAAGCTATCTGTTCTGGGGTTAGCATTGTTATTGACTATTATACTCAAGCGCTCGTGAAGAGCTTCGGCAAGTGCCCGGTCTTTTTCGGCAGGGAAATGAATATCATCAAGATTTGCTTTGAGTTTATCAATTGCTGCCTGTAGCTCTCCCATCAAACTATTAGGAGTATATCCGACTGGGTTATTGCTCGGACCAGGACCAGGAGCAGGAGGATATGGAGGAGTCCAAGTTGGAGGAGAAGATCCTGCATCAGGTTCTACCCTAATTGTTTGAGTGGTCGCTGGGTCAGCATTCGCAATAGTGATAAGCCATCCGATAGCATTCATAACTAAATTCGTTCCGCTGATAGTATTAGTCCAACCAGCAAGAGCACCAGCAGGAGCAGTAGCAGAAATATAGGTGACTGATGAAGCCTGAGTGAAGTTATCTGCCAAACTGCTTATTTTACTTATCTCACGGTTTATTTCTCTCTGCAATTCATTTTTATCTCCAATTGCGCCAAAGCTCAGGTTTGGGTCTGAAGACCAATTCAGCATGTTTTTACCGTTATAATCTGTTGTTTTTGCAATGCGGGCAACTTCTTTTGTTAGCTCTTGGAATTCCAAATCCAAATATTTGCGCTCCGTAGAAGTTAGGGTATCGTTGGCCGACTGAATAGCCAATTCGCGCTGGCGCTGCATTATGCTGGTTATTTCAGCTAAACCACCTTCTGCAATTTGCAAGGCTGCTATGCCGTCTAGGGAATTTTGCTTGGCTTTTCCTAAACCGCGAATCTGTGTTCGCATTTGTTCGCTCATGGCGAGGCCTGCGGCATCGTCTTGGGCTCGGTTTATCTTCAAGCCGGTGGAGAGTTTTTCTAAACTCTTTGACATAGCACTGTTGTTGTTGTGCAACGCGTGCTGCGTTATCATCGCATTAATGTTGTGATTGATTTGCATAACAAACTCCTTTGTTTAGAAAAGCCTCAATCAAAAGCTTTTCTGTGTGTTTCTGCAAGATATATATGCGATAATCGTGCCAGAAACAAGGAATTTGCCAAAAAAAAATATTTTTTTTTGCAAATTTAGGTTTTACTCAAACTTTTACTTTAAGTTTTAGTAAGTACCTTCGTCTTCAAATACAGGCGCAGGCGAGCCGCCATAGGGGTCACCCTCAATTTCCACCAATTTTGAGGCATTTGTCCAATCTGCTCCTTTAAATTTCATGGGATCCACCTCTTCCCATTTCAAGCGGGTAATAACCTCGCCGGTTTTATAGTCTATATATTCCCAGATTAGCCCATCGTTCAATTCTTTATCTGGAGGCCCCCATAGCAGGTTTACTAGGTTTTTGTTCATGCCTTCTGCAATATACCCAGCCAAAAACATCTTTTTTAGCTTGGCATCTATGCCAAAACCTTCTTGCACAACATCGTAGTTGCGCTCGTCTGCTGGAATGCCCCTTTCTATTAGAATGGGCGACTGTTGTTTGTTGCCAGCGCATGAAATTAGCGCGCTAGCTGCTAATATGGCTAAAAAAATTTTCTTCATGATTTAAAAATAGTATTTTTTAAGCCTGTGAAGCAATTTTTTTTGATTTTGGCTCTATTTTGCGTTAGTTTTGCCTATAATACGGCATCTCCATTGGTGCTTGGCCCAAATATTGAATATGGAGTGCAGGGTGCAGCCGCCCCTGCTGGGTTCAGGGGAGCCTTTGTTCCGCAGGCTAACGCTAACTTTGATTTTAACTGGATTGAGTTTCTAGGGGCAGATGGTTATGGAGTTTGGAAACCAAATAAAACAAATTATTTGAGGCTTATGATGGGTGCAGAGCTTTCCCCTTTTTATGGAGCCATTAGAATGGGGCTCGGTTTTGCCCCTTTTCCGCCACCTTTTGCGATTTTGGAATTTCGCCTTGTTTATTCAAACGAAAACATGTTTTGGAGTGATGTGGAAATGCCAATGAAGCCTGGGGAGCAGCCTCCGGTGGAAGATGTTTGGAATGCCAAATATATGTTTTCTAAGTTTTATGACGATTCAAGGTATTCGCGAGTACAGAGCTATGATGTGCAGCTCGGAGGGAGATACACTTCGCAAAACTTAGAACTGCATTTTCTGTTCCACTTTGCCCTTATAGACATATCATCGGACTACGAAAAAAAGAGCTTTGACTATATGCGAAGCATTCCTCTTTACAGCAGGGATTATGTGGTTGCCGAGGAATTTTCCGCAATTTATGATATTGGCCCTAATTTTTCCTGGGGCTTGGATTTTTCGGTTATGTTTTCTGGCAGGCAATTTAAATTCTATTCACCTTTCAAAGTCTACGATAAAGAACCCCTTTCATATTCTTTTTTTTCAAGCGGTCCCATGTGGAGATTCAGCGGTGGCAGGTCTTATATTTCACTTAGCCCTGGTTTTTTCACGAGAAGTGGCAAAGACAATGCTTTTTCGGATCCCATTAAGGAGAGAATTATATTGTCAATCCAATACAAACATTTTTGGGATTTCAGGTTTGGGAAAGATGAACTTAAAACAGAATAAGCAAATAATTTTAAACAGAATAGAAAAAGCCTGCAATGCCTGCGGTAGAGACTCTAGCGAGGTTCGCCTTGTTTGGGTTAGCAAAACACATCCCGCTTATGCGGTGGAAGAAGCCATTGCCTTGGGTGCGCGTGAGTTTGGAGAAAACAGGGTGCAAGAGGCTTTGGAAAAATTTTTGCCGCAAAGGGAAGGTGTAATTTGCCGCATAATTGGCCCTGTGCAAAAAAATAAACTTAAAAAAGCCGCCCAAGTTGCGCAGGCAATAGATTCCATAGCCGATTTGGAAAGTGTGCAAAAACTGGAAGCTATATGTGAAGAAGCAAATAAAAATTTGGATGTTCTTTTTCAGGTGAACGCCTCTGAAGAGTCCACAAAAAGCGGGCTTTCAATGCAAGAAGCCTTTGATTTTTTGAGCAACTTGCCAGAACCGCGTAGGCTTGTTTACAAGGGTTTGATGACCATAGGCAAAAACACTGGAAATCCAGAAGATTCCAAGGCTTGTTTTGCTTTTTTGAGAAATTTGCGAAATGGAATTTTTAATTCTCATCCCAAGTTTGCAAACTTCACAGAACTCTCCATGGGAATGACTTTGGATTTGGAAGTGGCCATTGAGGAGGGAGCAACAATGGTGAGGGTGGGCACTGCGCTGTTTGGGGAAAGGTAGTGAATTTTCTATAATATAACCACCAATGCCAACTAAATCCCTAGACATCATCATAACCGGTGCGCGCAAACACAATTTGAAGAACATAACTGTTCGCATTCCTCGGCATAAAATAACGGCAATCACGGGGGTTAGCGGAGCGGGAAAAAGCAGCTTGGCTTTTGATACGCTTTTTGCAGAGGGGCAACGCAGATTTTTGGAGAGCCTCTCCACTTATGCTCGCAGATTCTTGGGAAAAATAGACCGAGGCAGCGTGGATTCAATACAAGGGCTTGCGCCTGCCATAGCCATAGACCAGCAAAGCGCCTCCAAAAGCCCAAGAAGCACCGTTGCAACCTTAACGGAAATCTACGATTTTTTTCGCATAATGTGGGCAAGGCTTGGAACTATGCACTGCTCTGCTCACAACAAAGCCCTGCAAAAATACAACGCCTCGGAACTAACGCGGCACCTATACGAAAAAGGCGGCGAAAATTTGGTGGTGATTTATTCAAAAAACGAAGTTTTAGACAGAGTTCCCTTAACAGAAAAAAATAGAACAAGGCTCTTGGATTCCATAGAAAAAGCTTATGCAGAAAACAAGGGCAAAATAAAAATCGGGAATCAGCACTATTCAAATTTTTTATGCTGCCCGGATTGCGATTTTAGCTTTGCCGAAGAATTAGACCCAAAAAATTTCAGCTTCAACAGCCATTTCGGGGCTTGCGAGCGTTGCCAGGGCATTGGAGATATTTTTGGAAGTATATGCCCGGAATGCAAAGGCGAGCGATTGAAGCCGGAATTTTTAGCGGTGAAAATAGATGGAAAATCCATAAGCGATGCTTGCAAACTCTCCATAAGCGAGGCTTACAACTGGCTAAAAAACATTCCATTCAACGGAACTCAAAAAATTATAGCCAAACCCCTGCTAAAAGAAATTTTGGGAAGAATGGAATTTATCATAAATGTAGGAATTTCATATTTAGGATTAGACCGCAAAGGCGAGTCTCTGAGCGGCGGCGAGGCTCAAAGGCTCCGGCTCGCAAGCCAAATAGGCAGCGGCTTGGAGGGCGTTCTCTACGTGCTTGACGAACCCACAATAGGGTTGCATCAAAGCGATACAAAAAAACTTTTGGATTCGCTTTACAAACTCCGCGATTTAGGAAACACAATAGTTGTTGTGGAACACGATTTGGAATTTATAAAAGCGATAGACCACATTGTGGATTTGGGGCCCAAAGCAGGCGAATTCGGCGGCGAAGTTGTGGCAACAGGAAGCCCAAATGAACTTTCAAATACAAAGTCAATAAAAAAATTCCCCAACAGTTCAACGGTAAAATATTTATCAGGAAAAAAAGCTCTAGAAGACTCAAAACCATCAGTCCCCAGCCCCTCCCCCCTAGCCCCTGACTTCGCTCTAAAAAACCTAACCAAAAACAACCTCAAAAACATTTCCGTAAAAATTCCATTTGGGGCAATAACTGCAATTTCGGGCGTTAGCGGTTCGGGCAAAAGTACTCTTATGGAGTGCATATTTTCAGAGGCAGAAAAAAAGAGAAAACCTGTTTGCTTTATAGACCAAACACCGATAAACTCAAGCCCGCGTTCCACGCCTGTTAGCTATATGAGCATTTTAGACAAACTGCGAGAGCTTTTTGCAAAATTGCCGGAGAGCAAAATTCGCGGCTATGATGTTGGGCGTTTTGCATACAACAAGGAAGGCGGGCGTTGCGAGGTGTGCGAGGGCAGAGGCTATCAGTTGATAGAGATGCACTTTCTCTCCGATGTTTGGGAACTTTGCGAGGCTTGCAAGGGCAAAAGATACAACAACGAAACTTTGAAAGTTTTGTGGAACGGAAAAAGCATAGCAGATGTTTTGGCTTTGCGGATAGAAACCGCCTGCGAATTTTTTAAGAACATTAATAGAATAGAAAAGCCCCTGCAAATTTTAAACAGCATTGGGCTTGGATATTTGCGGCTTGGACAAGCCACCACCACAATGAGCGGCGGCGAAATCCAGCGTTTAAAACTAGCCGCCGAGCTTTGCAAATCAAATTCAGAAAGCACAATTTTCCTTTTAGACGAACCCACCACCGGCTTGCATTTGCAGGATATTCAACCTCTGTGGAACCATTTGCGCAAACTTTCCAGCGCAGGCCACGCTGTTGTTTTTGTTGAGCACCACCCCGATATGATTAAGTTAGCGGATTATGAGATTGAACTTGGGCCGGAGGGGGGTGCGAAGGGGGGGTATTTGGTAAATACTTGACCAATATCACATTTTTTACGCACAAATTAACAAAAATACTACAGCTTTTACTTTACAGCTTCAAAATAATGTATATTTACATTGAATAATGAGACCTCGCTTAAAAGACATAGCAACTATCAATTTCGGAATATTGGAACCCGCTCCAATATCGGAAAAAGAATATAAAGGAATCCAATGGATTACAACGGCTAATCTTTTGCCCAATAATAATATAGCAAAATATGAACAAAACCTCTCATTTAAACCCTGCGAATCGCTGTCCGTTAAAAACAATGATATTTTAATACGCCGCATTGCCCCCGGTTATGTAAATTATTTGCAGGAAACCGTGCCAAATTGCTATGTGGCAAATAATTTAATAGTAGTTCGAGCAACTGAACTTGTTAATTCAAAATATTTAGCGTATTATCTTGGCCAAAACCTAACTAAAATCATAAAAAAAGCAGCAAAAGGCACAGTGCTTCCCACGCTTGCGCGGCAGGATTTAGCGGAATTTGAGATTATATTACCCGACAGGCAAAAGCAAAATCTTGTAGGGGAACTTTGGTTTTTGGAAATGGAAAAGATCAAGTTGCAAGAGCAATTGAGAATTTTGGAAAATAAAAAGTTGCACTACTTGTTAAGTATGTGCATTAAACAATCGGAGAATAAATAATGACCTCTTTTGATGACATAAAAAAAGCATTGTGGGCTGGAGCCGATACTTTCAGAGATACCATAGATGCGGCAAACTACAAAGACTACGTGCTTTCTATGCTGTTTGTGAAGTACTTGTCAGACACATACAAAGAAAATGTAGAAGAGTTATCAAAACAATACAGCGGCATAAGGCTTGAACGCCAGAAAAGCCAATTACCTTTTGTATTGAAAGATGAATGTACTTTTGATTATCTGTTAAAACACAAAAACGCGGTTGATATAGGCGGAAAAATAAACGAAGCACTTACAGGAATAGAAGGTTCAAACCCTATTTTAACTGGGCTATTCCGTACCATAGATTTTAACAGCCACGGAAATCTTGGCGGAAAAGAACAAAAAAATCCAATGCTAAGGAATTTGCTAAATGATTTCGCAGATTTAGACTTGCGCCCAAAACAGATAGAAACAAATCAAGAGCAAATTCCAGCCGATGTTATAGGCGATGCTTATGAATATATGATTGGCGAGTTTGCAACTATGTCTGGCAAAAAGGCAGGTACTTTCTTTACACCGCAAGAAATTTCCGAAGTTCTGGCTCAGATTGTAGAGCCTAAGCCCAATGAACGTGTTTATGACCCAACTTGCGGTTCAGCTTCGTTGCTCATTCGCACGGCTAAGAAAGGCGGCCTTAATAAGGTGGCGATTTACGGGCAGGAAGTTGGCACTTCCACAATTTCATTAGCTCGTATGAATATGTTTCTGCACAACATTACAGATGCAAAATTAGCACAAGGCGATACGCTGGCTAGTCCTAAGCATTTGGACGGAGATGGCAATCTTATGAAATTCGATTGCATAGTTGCCAATATGCCGTTCAGCAAAGATAAATGGGCATCTGGTTTTAATCCGGGCGGAGAGTTTTTTGATTCAAAAAAAGATTTTACTATGGAACCTTCACTTGACCGCTGGCATCGTTTTGATTTGGGTGTTCCTCCTGCAAGCAAGGGCGATTGGGCGTTTTTGTTGCATATGATTGCAAGTATGAGCGCAAGCGGTCGCGTTGCCGCTGTAGCTCCGCACGGCGTTTTGTTTCGCGGTGCGAGCGAGGGTCGCATTCGGGAAGCCATTGTTGAGAAAAATCTTGTTGATGCTGTGATTGGCTTGCCTGAAAATCTTTTTTACGGCACGAGCATTCCCGCTTGTGTTATTGTTTTTAAAAAAGGCAGGAAGAATACGGATGTTTTGTTTATAGATGCTTCGGGTAAAGATAATTATGAGAAAAATAAGGCTAAGAATAAATTGCGTGGCAAGGATATAAAAAAGATTGTTGAGACTTATCGTGCATATTTGTCTGGGAACAAAAAAAAGGCGGAGGTGGAAAAATACAGCCATATAGCCAAATTGCAGGAAATTATAGATAATGAGTATAATTTGAATATTCCTCGCTATGTTGATACTTTTGAGGAAGAGGAGCAAATTGATATTTCGGCTGTTAATGCGGAAATTGCTGATATTAAGGGAAAGATTGCTGGGGTGGAAAAGGAGATGGGGAAGTATTTGAAGGAATTGGAGTTGGAGTAACGTGATTTTATGAACCAATCAATAAAAAATAGGATAAAACAACTAAAATCTGGGCAAATACCAAAGGGCTATTGTAAATCAGCAATTGGCATTATTCCAGAGGATTGGGAAATTAAAAAGATTAATGCTATATCGGAAGTTAATCCTAAATCCCAAGAACTAAAAAATGAATTTTTATATATAGATTTGGAGAGCGTTGTAAATGGAAAATTAGTAAATGAAAATATAATTAAAAAGCATAATGCACCGTCAAGAGCACAAAGAATTTTAGAAAAAAATGACATTATTTTCCAATTAGTTCGCCCATATCAACAAAATAATTTTCTTTATTTAAAAGAACAGCCTTTGCAAGTAGTTGCTTCAACAGGTTATGCACAGATTAGAACTAATGATTTTGGTTATTTATACCAATATTTAAATTTTTCAACTTTTTGCAATAGGGTTTTAGAAAAATGCACAGGAACAAATTATCCTGCTATAAATTCAAATGATTTTTCAGAGCTTTTTATAGCTTTGCCAAGTAAAAGAGAGAGAGATAAAATCGCCAAAATCCTAGCAAAATGGGACGAGGCGATTGAGTTGCAAGAACGATTGATTGAAAAATTTGAAATACAGAAAAAAGGACTGATGAAAAAATTATTGATGCCAAAAAAAGATTGGAAGATTGAACTTTTGCAAAATGTTGTAAATAGACAAAAAGCAACGGCTGTCCAAATACATAACAAAGGTAAATATCCTATTATTGATATGGAATATTATTTGAATAAAAAATACATAAATTATACTAATGATGCTGGACTTTTTGTTGATGAAAATGATGTTATTTTATTATGGGATGGAGCAGGAGCAGGTACATCTATTTTTGGCGTAAAAGGTATGTTATGCTCCACTTTTGTTAAATTAGTTCCCACATCTATTCTTAATGCAGGTTTTTTATATTATTTTCTTTGTTATGTTAAAGACAAAAATAATAATCTTAGAGAAGGTTCAGGTATTCCTCATATGCCAAAAGATTTTTTCAAAATACAAAAAATATTTTTGCCAAAAATAGATACGCAAATTTCTATATATAAATCGTTATCTTTTGTAGATAAAAATATAAATTTACACTCCCAAAAACTTGAGCTGTTCAAAAAACAACGCAAAGCTCTTATGCAACTACTTTTAACAGGAACGGTGCGGGTCTCTAAACTTTCTATATTACACTCCGAGGATTCAAATGAATAAAACGAAAACGCTTCTAAATAAAATTAAAATCAATAAATTTCGTGCATTAGAAAATGTAGATATCGAATTTGGGCATAATATAACCGTTATTTGCGGAAAAAATGGAACTGCCAAATCTTCTATCTTGGGAATTGCCGCTCAAATTTTCAGTTTTGAAAAAGATTATACGAAGGATAAGCTTTTGAATTATAAAACAATAACAGGGGACAGCTTCAAATCAAATTTTAAGGAACACTTTAGAATATCACAAAAATATGATAAAACAGGAACAATGAACATATCACTAGAATTATATGATGCTTATAGCGAAACAGATGCAACAGGTGAATTGACTCTAACTATGCGTTCTAATATGCCTAGAGCAGTAGTACGTAAGAACAGCTTGGCAAAAGAAGATGAAAATCAAGATCGAAATTTTACTCACCCAGTTATTTTTTTAAGTTTAAAACGATTGTACCCAATTGCAGACAGAGATTCTTATAAAGAAGAAGATTATCTAAAAACTAAAGAGAAAGGGAAAAGATTCAACGATTTATCTAATGAGTTATTGAATCCAATGAGGCCATCTATGAATTCCACAGGAACAAATGGCCCTATAAAATCTGCTGTTGCTCACGGTGATAATTATGATTGTAATTCTGTATCAGCAGGGGAGGATAATGCTGGGCAAATTATTCTTGCCATTATGTCATTCCAAAAGTTAAAAGAAGAATATAATGATTATAAAGGTGGTTTGCTATTGATTGACGAGGCAGATGCAGCCTTGTTTCCTGCGGCTCAAAAAAGTTTAATTAAAATTATTGAAAGAGAATGTGAAAAATTAAATTTACAAGTGATAATGACATCCCATTCAGAAATTTTAATAGACAAAATATTTGAAAAAAGTAAAGAAAAACCTAGACTTTATAAGACTGTATATCTAACAAATACTTATGGTTCTCTAGAAGTAAAAACAAATTGGAGTTTACAACAGATTTATGCAGACATTAATACTGAAACTATACAGATAAACAAAGAAAGCAATCTGCCAAAAGTTAATGTATACTTTGAAGATAGAGAAGCCGTAGATATGTTCAAAAGAATTATGCATCGTAAACCGATCAATAAACCATTAAATATATTTTCTGATATATCCCTTAGTTGCAATAATTATATTTTACTAGCAAAAAAAAATATACCGGAATTTTCAAAGAAAAGCATTATTTGTTTAGATGCCGATGTAAAGAAAGAAAATATAGAAAACTTAAAATCAATTATTTTATTACCCGGGGAATTGCCACCAGATCAACTTATTTTTGAATTTTTATATAATCTAGATGCTAACGATGAAATCTGGGAAAATACTATTCAATATACAAAAACAGTCTTCAATAAAAATACAATATCTATAGTACAAAAATTGGACATAAAAGATAGTCAAATTAATTTAAAAGATTTTACGCTCAGACCGAGAGAACTATTTAAGGATTTTTATAACTCGGATGATTTCCAATATTTCTTAAAGCAGCCAAATAATCCCTGGAAGTATTGGATAATTAAAAACAAAAATATATGTGATGAATTTGTCGAAAAATTTAAGGATATGGTTAGAAGTGTAATGAAACAAGAATATGGTGTATCCGAAGAAAGATTATCTTTCCTAAAAAAGGGGGGTAAAAAATGAGATCAAATGCTATATACACTCCTCTACGATATCCAGGTGGAAAAGCAAAATTTGCTCCATTTATAATGGACTTATTAAAAGATAATAATCTTGTTGGGGGGCATTACCTTGAACCATACGCAGGTGGAGCCGGGGTCGCATTGGATTTACTTTTTAACGGCTATGTTGAACACATACACATAAACGATATCGATCCAGCAATATACAGCTTTTGGATTGCAGTTACAAAAAAAACAAAAGATTTCTTAGAATTACTAAAAACTACACCAATAACAATGGTGCAATGGCATAAATGGCGTTCTATTCTCAAAGGTCACAAAAAAGCGACATTACTAGAAAAAGGATTTGCCACATTGTTTATGAATAGAACCAATATGTCAGGAATTTTGAACGCTGGAGTAATAGGCGGAAAGGAACAAAATGGCAACTATAAAATAGATGCGAGATTTAATAAAGAATCTTTAATAAAACGTATAGAAAAAATTTCTGAGCATAAAAAACAAATATCTATTTATAATCAAGATGCTTTGCAGTTATTAAAATCTTGCAAAGATAAGTTACCCAAAAATACGCTTGTTTATTTAGACCCTCCATATTATGTTAAAGGACAAAAACTATATCGTAATTTTTACGAACATAAAGATCATCTAACTATATCAAAAGTCTTAAAATCAAAGTCATTTAAATTACCGTGGATTGTCTCTTATGACAATGTTCCGCAAATCTGCGATATGTATGCTAAAGAAAAAAAATTTTGCTACGAACTACAATATTCTGTCAAACAAAAACGCTTAGGAGAGGAAGTTGCTTTTATTAGCTCTAATTTAGCATATTCCGGTAATTAATGGTGACTATATGCCAATCCGCCTAGACCATACAATTTTCAACGAAAGAAAGGAAAGTCAGGATAAAATTATCCAGCTTCTTGAAAAAATGGGCTACGAATATGTAAGCCGTAGCGAGGCAGAAAAAAAACGAGGGCAATTATCCAAAGTTATTTTTGAAGACGAACTTGCAAAATATCTGCGTAAGCAAGTTTATATTTTTAACGAACAAAAATATTCCTTTTTCGCAGACTCCATTGCAAAGGCAATCAAAGAAATAGATGCCTCATTACTGCAAGGATTAATGACTGCAAGCAAAGAAATTTACAATAACTTAACAAATGGCATAAGCCTAGAACAAAATATACCTATAGATGGCGGAACTCCTTGCAAACAATCTTATGACTTATATTACATTGACTTTCAAAATCCAGAAAACAATATTTGGCAAGTTACAGAAGAATTCAGCGTAGAACGCTCAAACGGAGAATATGCACGACCAGATATAATCGTAATGGTAAATGGCTTGCCTTTGGTAGTAATAGAATGTAAAAAATCAAGCGTAGATGTTTTGGAAGGCGTAAAACAGCATTGTCGCAATATGCGACCTGAATATATTCAACAATTATTTAAATTCACGCAAATTGTTATGGCTGTAAATCCAAACAAAGTTATGTATGGCACAGCAGGAACAACGCAGGAATATTTTGCAGAATGGAAAGAAGACGAAGCAACGGTTGATTTGCAAAAAACAACGCAAGACAGAACAATTTTCTATATGCTTGACAAAAAAAGATTATTGGATTTAATTCAAAATTTTATTCTATATGATTCTAACATAAAAAAGATTTGCCGCCCTCAGCAATATTTTGCAGTCAATAAAACAATAGAACGCATTAGCGGTAAAGATGGAGCAGATAACAGAAATGGAGTTATTTGGCATACGCAAGGCAGCGGAAAATCCTTAACTATGGTGATGTTGGTTAAAAAATTGAAAATGATGAAATTAATTGAAAATCCTCGTTTTTTAATTGTAACCGATAGAATTAATCTTGACAAACAAATTCGCGACAACTTTAAACATACAGATATGGAACCAGCACGAGCAAAAACAGCTAGTGCGCTTAAATTCTTATTGGAAGACAAAGGCAAGCATACCATAACTGCACTTGTAAATAAATTTGGCAAAATAGCAAAAGACGGATATGTTTGCAAAAATAGTGAAAACTTTTATGTTTTGATAGACGAGGCACACCGCTCGCAATATAGCTCAATGTATAATTATATGCTGGAAGTATTGCCGTCATCGGCATTTATAGCATTTACAGGTACGCCATTAATTGCAAAAAAAGATAAAAATACCTATAAAAATTTTGGTCAGGCAATACATAATTACACAATGAAACGAGCTATTGAAGATAAATCTATTGTTCCGCTTGTTTATGAAGGACGAAAGGTATGTTTAGACAACCCTAAAAATATAATAGATGATTATTTTGAGAGCTTGACAAAAGAGCTTTTGCCTGAGCAAAAAAAAGAGTTAAAAGAAAAATTTAGCAAATACAAGCAACTTGCGGAAACAAGCAGCCGACTGAATCTACTCGCATTTGATATTCACGACCACTTTATCAACTATTGCAAACCCAAAGATTTAAAAGCAATGATTGTCTGTTCTTCTCGTGCAGCGGCAGTAGATATGTACAATATTTTAACCAATACTTTCAAAGATATACATCCTGCCGTTGTTATAACATTTGATAATAAAAACGAAGGTGAAGGCGATGATATAAGCAATACGGCATTGGAAAAAATAAATGATTATCACAAAAAAGTTGTAAATCTTAGATTTGGAGATAATGATGAAAAATACGAAACCTCTGTTTGCGACAGGTTCAAAAATCCAGAAGATGACTTGGATATTTTAATAGTAAAAGATAAATTGCTCACAGGCTTTGATGCTCCTGTTGCTGGAGTATTGTATTTAGACAAATCAGTTAAAGAACATTCTCTATTACAAGCAATCGCTCGTGTTAATCGCGTGCATCCAGGAAAAGAAGTGGGATTAATTGTAGATTATTATGGCATTTTCTCAAAATTGAATGCTGCAATGGAAATGTATGACGATGCAGAATCTGGTTTTAACCTATTTGACAAAAAAGATTTAGAACAAGCGATTTTTGGTCCTATTGATGAAAAGAACAAACTAAAAAACGCACACGAAAAATTATGGGCAATTTTTGAAGCATTAGAAAATAAAGATCAAAAAAATAGCAATATTTGGCAAGTTTATTTGAAAAATGACGAATTCGGCGACAAACGCAGAAAAGAATTCTATGAGGCTTTAAAAAGCTTCGCAATAGCATTAAATTTAGCTCACACAAACAGGGCGATTTTTATTGCGGTGGGATTAAAGCAAATTGAGATATATAACAATGATTACTTGTTTTTCAGGAAATTGAAAGATTCAGTTATAATGCGATATAATGATAATGCGGAGGATTTATCAAAATATGAGAATGGGATTCGCAATCTTTTGAATACCTTTATAAAGGGTGACGAAATAAAAATAACAGTTAAACCTATTCAAATAGGTGATGAAAAAGCTATGCAAGAAATATTCGAAAAATTTGAAACAAACGATGCTCGTGCAGATGCAATTAGAACTAGAATAGAATCAAAATTAAGGCAAGTGAGATATGAAGACCCTTTAATGTATGAAGAATTTTCGACAAAAATCCGTAAAACTCTGGCTGAATATGAATTATTACGAGATACGGATAAATACCTTGCCAACATAAACCGCATCTACGATGATTTTAATCAAGGTTTAACTTCGCACGATTACCCAGCTTTTATAGGAAACGACAGCGAAGCAAAATCCTTTTACGGAGCTATTTACAAAAACTTGCAAAATACAGCAAAACTGGATTCCTCTTATAAAGAATTAATAGGCTCGGTTGCCAAAGATATCAAACAAGTGATAATAGATAACACAAAACGCGATTGGAAAAATAATTCCACAGTACACAAACAAATCCATAAGGCATTAGACGATTATTTATTTGAATTATTTGAGAAAATCGGGCTTGATATAAATAACAGCGATGTTGTTCAAATTATAGATTTGATTATTGACGAAATTATGAATATAGCTATTGTGAGATTTTAATGGAAAATCATATTTTGGATTTGGGTGCAATCAACGGCAAAGTTCGTATTGAAATTCGGCATAAAAAAATAAAGAACGTACATTTGAAAGTATATAAAAATTTATCGGTCTCCCTAAATTTGCCCCCCAAAGTGCCAGACGAATGGATAATAAATTTTTTAGGAAAACATAAAGACTGGATTGACAAGCAGATTACGAAATATAAAGCAGCTAATGGTTATAATAGTTTGCATAGCTTGAAAAACGGCTCTTCAACGCAATATTTAGGCAAAGACATACGAATACTCCAAAAGAAATCCGATACCAGTGAGACAAAAATTATCGTAGATGGGAAAACCGTAAATGTTTATTTAACGGAGAAAAATAATTCCGAAAGCCTTGAAAAATTATTCCTATCTTGGTGGCGAAAACAGGCCTATAACATTTTCTTAGAAGAATTAACGTTTTTATATAATAGAATTTTTAAAAAATATTCTATTCCGTTTCCTTTATTGCAAATTCGCAAAATGGGCACTTTATGGGGCAGTTGCATAAAAGAGCGAAATAAAATAGTACTAAATGAATATTTACTCAAAGCCGATAAACTATGCATTCAATACGTTGTCCTGCACGAATTAACTCATCTGCTATATGACAAGCACAATACCGATTTCTACAATTTTCTCACAATTCAAATGCCAGATTGGAAACAAAGGAAGAATAGATTGGATAAAGAGGTTGTCAATGGGTTGTGAGGGAAAATAAGTTTAACGAAAGTCAAACCTATCTCAAAAAAATCTATATTACCCAAGAAGGAGGCATAATGCCAAAGAAAATCAAAGCACCAGAACCATCCGAAGAGCAGATTCTCGCCTATGAGCTTGAGGTTCCGAAATTTGATGTTTATACAATTGCTAAATCGTTATTATGAATACTTTGTCGCTGGATACAATTATATGCCAAGCGATGCGAATGCAAATGCTGGTACTCATTTCAAAAAAGGTGATTTTGTGAAAGTTCGCGATACTGTTTATGTCATTTCCTTGGTGCCCGGCAGAAAAAAGTATAACGGGTGGGAAAATTATTACGCAGCGATTAAAATTATAAAAAAAGACGATGTGCGTATTTACACTTGCCACGAGCATTATCACGAAAGCGAACTTGTAAAATTTACCGAGCCAATTGACAAATCCGACTCGTTGTGGTTTTTGCATCAGGTTTTTGCTGAAAAAATTGAATTGACAGAGGAGCAGGGCAATGTGGTTGATGCTGAGATTAAGTTGATTGATGAGAAGTGGTGGGGTAGTTAGTGCTGATAACTGCTCGCCGCCACTTATCAATTGGAATGGCGGGAAACCCAGCTACTTTTGCACCTGCCTTAACGCTCTTTGTTACTCCAGCCTTTGCAGCTATAAGGCACCCCTTGCCCAGAGTTAAATGCCCCGCAACCTGCGCACCGCCTGCTAAAATTACATCATCTTCCACAATAACCGAACCTGCAAGCCCGGACTGCGAGCAAAAAACAACATTATTCCCAACAATGCAGTTATGCCCAATTTGCACAAAGCTATCCAGTTTGCATAAATTTCCAAGTCTGGTTGGTTCCAAAAAACCGGCAGCTACAACGGAGTTAGGACCAATTTCGCAATTATCCCCAATCACCACACCGCCAAAATGCGGCACGGTTATTTGCTCGCCATTGCATTCGTAAAATCCAAAGCCACGAGAGCCAAGTACAGCACCTGAATGCAAAATTGTTCCGTTGCCTATTTCAACATTTGGGTAAAGATTTACGCCTGAATACAAAACGCAATTTTCACCGATTTTTACGCCAGATGGAACTAAAACATTTGGGCTTATCTGCGCCGTAGGGTGAATCTCGCTGGTTGTCAATTCTTTTTTGTTTAAAATCTCCGCACACTTTATTATGGCCTCATAAGGATTTTTTACCCTTGCCAAAACTTTTGCCTCGCCTGCCCAGCCAGCGAAATTCTTTGGCACAAAAACCACTGAGGCTTTTGTTGTTCTAGCCGCTCCGTAAGCGGCTTCGTCTATACAAAAAGAAAGATCATTCTCGCTTGCAAAAGCGAGCGTTGCGCATTTTTCCACATAGCCTTGAATATTTGCTGGTTCCAAAGTGGCACCTGTAAGTTCAGATAATTGGGAAAAAGCGAGCATATCAAATGCTTGTAATATAGAAAATTTGTTTTCTATATTACCCTTGCACATTTTTCAGAGGATTTTTAAATGAAACGTACACATAACTGCGGAGAGCTTAGGAAAAGCGATGTTGGAAAGAGCGTAACGCTTTGCGGCTGGGTGGATAGGCGGCGCGATTTAGGGGGTGTTATATTTGTCGATTTGCGTGATAAATATGGCAAAACACAGATAGTTTTTAACCCTGAATGGGGTGCGGAAGTACATAAAATTGCAGATACTTTGAGAAATGAATTTGTGATTGAGGTAACAGGCGAGGTGCAAAATAGGCCTGCTGGAATGGAAAACGAAAAACTCTCCACTGGAGACATTGATGTAAAAATAAAAGAATTAGTGATTTTGAACAAAGCGGAAACTCCGCCGCTGGAAATAAATAATGTAAAAGAAGAAAGCAAAGAAAACGATGATTTGCGCCTGCGCTATCGCTATTTGGATTTGCGCCGTCCTTGGATTCAGAGAAACTTAATGCTCAAAAGCAGGTTTTTGGGTGAAGTGCACTCATTTTTCCGCAAAAATGGATTTGAAGAAATTGAAACCCCAGTGCTGTGCAAAAGCACGCCAGAAGGTGCACGTGATTATATTGTGCCCAGCCGTGTGAACCCTGGCAAATTTTATGCCTTGCCCCAAAGCCCCCAGCAATACAAGCAACTTTTGATGATAGCTGGCATGGATAGGTATTACCAAATAGCAAAATGCTTTAGAGACGAAGACTTGCGTGCAGACCGCCAACCCGAATTTACCCAGATAGATTTGGAAATGTCTTTTGTTAAGCAAGAAGACGTAATGGAACTTTTAGACTGTTTTGTAAAAGAGGTTCTAGCTCACGTTTGGGAATTTGAGGTGGCAGAAATTCCTCGCATAAAATATGCAGATGCAATGCTCACCTATGGTTCCGATAAACCAGATTTGCGTTTTGATTTGCCAATTTTTGATGTTAGCGATATTGCAGCAAACGTTGACTTTGCGGTATTTAAAAATACAGTTGCAAACAATGGCGTTGTGCGTGGGCTGGCAGCAAAAGGTTGTGTGGATTTTTCGCGCAAGCAAATAGACGATTTAACCGAGTTTGTTGGCCGTTATGGTTCAAAGGGCTTGGTGTGGATGAGGGTTAAAGAGAACAACGAAGTGGAAACACAAGTTGCGAAATTCTTTACAAAAGAACAACTGGAAGCTCTTCGCAATGCCATTCAAGGCAAAGCTGGAGATATGCTTTTCTTTATTGCTGGTTCAGAAAGAGTTGCTGCAACTGCAATGGGGCATTTGCGTTTGGAGATTGCTCGCATAAAAGGTTTAATGGATCCAAAGCTGCGTAAATTCGCTTGGATAACCGAGTTCCCAATGTTTGAATACAGCGATACAGAAAAACGCTATATGTCTATGCACCACCCCTTCACAAGCCCTCTCCCCGAACACTTGGATATGATGCTCGGCGGCAACCTCAAAGACTGCAATGCACAGGCTTACGATTTGGTTTTGAACGGCGTGGAAATAGGCGGTGGCTCTGTGCGTATTCACAACCCCGAAGTTCAAGAAAAGGTATTCCGCTTGCTGGGTCTTACAGAGGAACAGGTTAAGCAGAAGTTTGGATTTTTTGTAGATGCTTTTAAATTCGGCGCTCCCCCGCACGGCGGGCTCGCTCTTGGTTTGGATAGAGTTGTTGCAACCTTAGAAGGTCAAGATTCCATTCGCGATTTTATTGCATTCCCAAAGAACACAAGCGCAAGTTCGCCAATGGATCAAAGCCCAAGCGAAGTGGATCCTATTCAATTGCTTGAGACTCACATATCTTCTGTTTTGCCGAATTAGAATTTTCTACATTATCCAATGTAGAGGTAAATATATGGCAACAATGACTCTAATAGACTGTAGATTTTCTTCAGCATTTTTAAGTCATTTTTTATCCAATAACCCAAATCGTTTATGGCTTTGGGCATAAAAACTAGTTCAAGCATAAATTAATTGTTTTAATTCCTCTAAATTGACTGTCACTGGTTTAGCTGTTCCATTTTCATAAGAGTTTATGCTTTGCAAGATTTCTCTGTTGGTAATTTCGTTTGGGGCAATAGGGGTTACTTCTTCTGCAAAAGAAACCTTGCTTTCGGGGATTTCCACCATAATGTTATATTTCATATATATATAAATATAAAATTTTTTTTAAATAGCCGTTACTCTTTTAAGGAAAATATTTTCTAAATTCCAATAAATGCAAATTCATTTGGAAGAAATTTGGCAGGAAATAGAGCAGGAAACGGAGCAGGTTGCAAATTTGCATTTGCAGCAGAATTTGGATTATGAAAAATTTGCTATTTATTCAATAATAACGCACTCAACCGCAATAGAAGGCTCTACCCTTACGGAACAAGAAACGGAGGTGCTATTTGAAAGCGGATTAACCGCAAAAGGCAAACCGCTGTTGCATCATTTAATGAATACGGATTTGAAAAACGCTTATGAATTTGCTGTGGAGCAGGCAAAAGAAAGGTTCTTATTTTCAGCGGATTTCTTAAAAAAAATAAATGCCTTGGTTATGAAAAATACTGGGGGCGTAAATAGCACTCTTGGTGGTAATTTTGATAGTAGCAAAGGCGATTTTAGGCTATGCAATGTGACGGCTGGCATTGGTGGAAAATCCTATATGAATTATTTAAAAATACCGGAAAAAATAGACACGTTTTGCGAAGATTTGAACGAAAAATTAAATGCAAAACCACAGAATTTAAAAGAGCTATATGAAATTGCATTTAATGCTCATTTGGATTTGGCAACTATTCACCCTTGGGTAGATGGCAATGGCAGAACTGCAAGGCTTTTGATGAATTTTTTGCAATTCCATTTTAAAATTGTTCCCACAAAAATTTTTATGGAAAATAGAGCGGAATATATTGCTTCTTTAAAAGAATCGCAAGAAACAAATGACAATTTGCCATTTTTGAAATTTATGGCTTTGGAACATTTAAGAACTCTCAACCAAATCACGTAGCCTCTCACGCAAAAATTTCACCGCATAGTGCTTTCTGGAAAGTATTGTGTTCAATGGGGTTCCAGTTATTTCTGCAAGTTCTTTCACTGGAACATCGTAAAATTCTGTTTGCTCAAAAACGAATCGCTGTTCTTTTGGAAGTTCGGCAAGAGCCGCTTGTATTTCTGCTTGAACAACGGAACTTAAATAAGCTGTGTCTGGCGTTGAATAATCAAACATAAGCTCTGCAATTTCGTCTAAAAATTCATCGCTATCTTCATAGTAATATGAGGATAGCGGTTCTTCCTTTTTCTTTTTGTAATAGTCTATGATTTTGTTTCTTGCAACTTTATATATCCACCCAACTGCATTTTCTATCGCTATGTCGTCTAGTTTTAAAAACTTATAGAAAACATCTTGCAAAATATCCTCTGCATCTTCTAGCAAACTCACTTTTGAATTTATGAATTTCAAGAGCCGTTTGCTATTTGATGCAAAAATTTCCTCTGCGGAATTTTTGTTAGTTGTATTTTGCGTCATAAATAAAACATACAGAGCATTTGCACAAACATTGCCGTGCCCATCATCAGCAATATATAAAATACCATAAGAAAAAATGAGCTTGTAAAAGACGAAGCGATGTTCAAAATTTCTTTATTCATTTGGAGTCTCCCTGTTAAAATGTTCGAATTTTCTGTGGAATTTGTTAAGATCCTTTGCTTTTTCTTCCATAAAAGCTTTGCGTTCTTCATCGGTCATATTCAGCCATTTTTCCCGCAATTTATGTCCGCGGTTATAACCGCCGTGCCCCAAAAATCCGTGATGTCCAATACCACCGAATAAAAGCCTTGCCAGCACCAAAATTCCAGCAGCTTGCCAGTAAGTTAGCAATGGTAAGCCAAAAATTGCTGGCATTAGCCAGTTCCAAAGCAGCATTGTGGCTGCGGCAAATGCCGCTATTGCCGCCACTATGAAAATCAAGCCAAAAAAGTGTGAATGCCTCATAATTATCTCCTGTTTGTTTACCTTCTACTATAATAGACGATTAAGTGGGGGAAATATTTTAAATTATCTTTGGCTATAAGGATGCCCCGTTGCAATATGATAAGCAAACCTTTCCCTGGCTTTTTCCAAAAATTTTATGTAAGATTCGCTCCTATAATCGGGATATGTCCATTCAAAGGGGTGAAAATGGCCGTTTTCGAAGTATAGGGTCACTTCTGCGAAGATGCCCTGCCCCAAATATATCCTATGCCGCTGGTCTTTGGTTGTTGCCAAAAAAAACTGCCCCAAAGTCATATAGCCGGGGTCTAGGTTTACAGCCCTGTTCCAAATTTTTTCCATTTCGTTGGTTTCGAGTTTTATGGCGGCAATGGTTTCGCGTTCAATTTTATCTTCAAAAGACAGAAATGAGCGAATTGGCGAGCTGCCTAGTTCGTTTTCGTAATAGTTGGTGTGCGCAAAGGGAACCGGAGGCATTTCCACATCCACTGCGCCAAAACGTTCGGTGAGCTTTTGTTTTGCCTCACTTGTAAGTTCCATATTTGCGGATAAAATGCCCACAATAAGCCTTACCGGTAGGGGAACTTTTGTGATGCCCATCTCAATATTCTCTAATTTTCAAACGTGCTGCGGTTTCGGAAAGAGCGCCCTCGTTTACCACAAAAATGCGCTCTCCCAAAGTTGGGTTTATGTTGACCAGTTCAACTTCAATATTCTGGGCGCGAATATGTGCCAGTTGGCGCAAAGCATTTGGTGGCAAAACTTGGCGAGCTAGCAAATCGCTCCAAATTCGGCGAGCGGCTTGTACTAAAGATGGTTCATCTTGGGGCTTTTCTGTGTACCCATAATAAGCGAAAAGGGTGTCGCGCAAGGGGGGCTTTTCAAAGGCAGAGGGTGTTAATTTAGAGGCTGGTACATGGTGCCCAATGGTTTTCAAAAGCAGCACTTCTTTCAAAGCATTGCCATCTTGAATGGAGTCTGCGTTTCCATATACGTCCAATTGCAATTGCGGGCGTTGCATTAAGGCATGAGACAATTTTTTCAAGGCCTCTAAATTCTCCTTGCCCGGATATTCGGAACCTGGGGCAAAAGTTATTGTTTCTGGGTCTGAATCGGAACTGACCAAAGCCATTAAACTTTTGAAAGGTGCCGAAACAGCTTTGCCCAGCAAATTTTTTATCACCTTCCAAATCAAACTTCCAACGCTGAAAGCAGGGTCGTCTAAATCTCCGTCTATGGCAACATCCAAATCTATAATTCCATCTTTGTCGCTCAACAAGGCGGTGAATAAACGCACCGGCATTTTAGTGATTTCTGGGTTTTCCACCGCTTCGCCAAAATTCAAATGGTGCATGACTATATGGTTATTGCCATTTATTTTATTGTTTTGTATGGCATAATTAGCTTGCAATGCAACTTGCCCCTTGGCAATGCGATACCCCGTATGCTGGCCGGAATAGGGAGAAAAAACGGTTAAATCTTGATTAGCGGATTCCACCTTGAAGTCAACTTTTGGATGTTTTCCAAACAAATTAACCGAGCCATTTAGAGAAAATGGTGCATAACCGCCCATTTTGCCCTGTATAGACAGATTCGCATCGCGGTTTTGCCCCGAAAGATTCCGCAAATTGCCTTGCACAGCCACTATGCGGTAAGAAAAAGGAGTTGCCGGGTCTTTGTCTGTAACATACACAGTGCCATTTCCAAACCTAAGGCTGTTGATGATGAAAGGCGTGGAGGTATTTTTTGCAGGTTTTGCTTTTTTTATCTGCGAATAATTGGCGGTGGAATTTGCATACCATATTAAATTTATAACCGGAGCTTGAACATCAACATTGCCAGCTTGCCAATAAGCATTTGGCATAAACATAATATTCATGCCTTTAATGGATGTTTTAGACACTTTTACAAGCTCTACATTATTTTTACCCAATAAATTTAAATTGTCAATTTCCACATCTCCTGCAAAAAACAGAGAATCTCGCTGGGCAGAACCATCCACCGCCGGCTTCCAGCGCACATTTAATTGCGCATTTGCCTGACCCTGCCGCAAATTTAACCAGGTCTCTTTGCTTATATAATTTTGCAAAGATGTCAAAGGATAATCTTTTATATTGAGATTCAAATCTGCCTGCAAGGGAAACAAATGCGCTGTGCCCTGCAAATCCAGGTTGGAGCCGTTAAGCAAGGCAGATATAGCAACATTAAGGGTATCTTCATCTCGGTTTGAGATGCCTGTTAAAAATAGCCGCATATCATTGAAATTATAGGCAATGGAGTCCATTGAGTCCATAATTTCAATATTCATCTGTTTTGTTTGCAGGGAATTAACCTTTATTTCCCAGCGCGGCAAGTTGAAAAATTTTTGCGAAAACACCTTAAACACATTCGCATTTGAATCCGTAGAATCTGCGGCATCGCTGTTGAGACGGATGAACTGAAACAGTTCAGGGTCTGGTTGTTTGGGCAAGCTATCAAAAGCCCAGTTAGCTTTTGCAGACTCAATTATAACATTGCCTGCTAAAAAAGTACGGCTCAAGGTGGAAATTTGCAAGGAATCTGTGTGCAAAGAAGCTGCCTGCATTTCAAATTTTGAGCTATCTGCAAGCAGGGAAGGCTGGTTCAAGGAGAGTTTTGCATTTTCCAGCACAAAGCCTATTTCCGGTTCTTCCACAAGGCGGTAGCCGGTGCGCAAATCCAGTTTGCCGCTTTGCAGGTCAAAAGGCAAAAATTCTTGATAAAAATCGCGAAAAGGAATAATATCCAAATCCCGAATTTCCAATTCCCCATTGGAAAGAAAGGGGTTCCACTGCAAATTTCCATTCCATCTAAAAAAACCGCCGCTTAAACTGGTAAACTGCAAATTGTAATTATTGCCGCTTTCCGCAGAATATTTGGTGGAAAATTTTTCTATGGAAAAGGAAATTGGCTCAATTCCAAAGCGTTTTTCTTTTTCGTCGCGTTTGTCTAAGGCTTCAAAAGCACCGTTTTGTATAATGAAGCGTTCAATGTACAGGGGCACATTCATCCGTTTTAAAAAAGCATCGGTTGCAAACTGCGCAATGGAAGATAATTCCTTGCTTTCATTTTTTAAAGTGAGCTGCGCGCGCAAACTGTAGATGCGCAATTCGTCTAGACGAATGCTCCGAGTAGGTATTGAGAGCAGCTGGGCATTTATATACAGAGAATCCCAAGTTAATTTAGCCGCCTTGTTTTTTGCCGAAAAATCCTGCACTGCAAGTGCAAGCCTGAATGGATATATTTTTATCAAGCCTATATGGACTTCGCTTCCAGTGGCGGCTCCTATTTTTTCTTCCAAATAAGGTTTAAGCACGGATGGCAAGGCATAAATGGCGAGTACTGCACATAAAACAATCACAATAAGTGCTACACCAAAGGCAATGCATAAATTGCGAAAACGGAATAGAGAGGGTAATTTCACTGGGGTAAATATAGTAAATTACAATGCCCCTGCTAACTGTGCAAGTTAATTGTCAGGGTTAATTTTCTACATTAGGGTCTATGAATAGCAGCAACACGTGGATTTTATTTGCGTTCTTATCGGCGTTTTTCGCAGCCTTGACTTCTATTTTGGTGAAAATAGGCATTCAAAACGTAAATTCAAATTTAGCAACGGCAATCAGAACCATTGTCGTTTTGGTTATGTCTTGGGCTATAGTTTTTATCACCGGAAAACACAATGGAGTTGCGAATATTGAGCATAAAAATTTAGTCTTTTTGATTTTGTCGGGAATTGCAACTGGCTTATCGTGGCTGTGCTATTACAGAGCCTTGCAGCTCGGCGAAGCATCAAAAGTAATACCCATTGACAAGTTCAGTTTGGTAATCGGAATGGCAATGGCATTTATAATCCTAAAAGAAGCGATAACAATAAAAACGATTATCGGCGGCGTGCTTATCACAATCGGTACCTTTGTTTTGATATTATAGCAGCTTTTTCTATATTAAAAATATGCCCGAAAAAGGAAATGCAAAACAAACGATATTAGAAAAGGCTTTAGACCTGTTTTCAGTGAAAGGCTATGAAGGCGTTTCTGTAAGTGAATTGACAGAAGCTGCTGGTATAACAAAGCCGACTTTGTATTATTATTTTAATAGCAAAGAGGGACTATTTGATGCTGTTTGCAATGTATATTACGACAAACTGAATAAGCTCGTTGCGGAAAATGCAGAATACAAATCTAAGCCTAAAGATTATTACGAAGATATACATTACACGCTATCAAAACTGACAAAAGCCTATTTTGAATTTGCTCGTGAAAACGAAGCCTTTTTTCGGATTACATTGGCAAATCTGTCTATGCCGCCTTCATCGGCGGTATATAAAATAGTGGAAAAATACCATTTTGAGCAATTTGACATAATAAAAAACACATTTAATAAAATGAGCAAAGGGCACGGCAATCTTAAAGGCAAAAGCGAAACATTAACTTGGTCATTTATTGGAATAATAAATTCATATATTGCGTTGTATTTTTACGGCGTTTCTGGCTTAAAACTGGACGAAAAAGCGGTAAAAGAGCTTGTCCATCACTTTATGCACGGCATTTATTCTTAAATTAATAAGAATTTTATATATTTCACTTATGGAAACCTTGCAAGCAACACAAATAGCACCTAATTTTTCTAAGATAGCCGCGAATTTGCAAAAAGGCAAGCGGTTTGGTATTCTCTATGGCAAAGCGAAAAAGCCTGTGGCTATGCTTGTTCCTTTTGAGGAAAAAACGAGAAAGCGAAAAATAGGCATTTTAGACGGCAAGGCGAAAATTGAATTTGCCAAAGATTTTAAAATGACAACAGACGAATTGCTGGAATTAAAGTGAATATATTGCTAGATACACATACCTTGCTTTGGGCAATAGGGCAAAGCGATGAGCTTTCCAAGAAAGTCATTAAGGAAATTGAGAATACCGATAATGATATTTTTGTGAGTGCGGTTTCTCTTTGGGAAATCGCGTTAAAAAGCAGCGTAGGCAGGCTGAAACTTTCGTTCCCTGTTGCAAATATTGCGGATTATTGCAAAAAAATGGAATTTACTCTTTTGCCATTGGAACCTTTGGATGCTTTGAATAGCAAAGACCTGCCATTCAAGGCTAGTCATAAAGACCCGTTTGATAGGTTGCTTATTTATATAAGTATAAAGTATGGCTATGTGCTTGCGAGTAAAGATAATAATATGAAATTTTACAAAGATAACGGATTAGTTGCATTATGGTAAATTTACTTGTCCATCACTTTATGCACGGTATTTATTCGTAATTAGGGGGAAGTTTCCCCCTCGCTCCAACCGCCCTAAAACCTAACCTCAAACAGGTTGGCGTTTTCCGCTACCCCCTCGTGTCCGTTGCGTAAAGGACTAACAGGAACTCAACCATAAGGGCGACCCCTCGCGGTCGCCTTTTTTGCTTCCCCCCTTGACAAACTCATAAATTTTTTCTATATTTATATACTGAACGGTAGGTATAGGAGGATTTATGGAAAGGAAATGGTTTGAAAACGCGCAGATTTACCATATTTATGCGTTTTCGGTTGCTGGTGCGCCCTTTATGAACGATTATGCGGTATCTGAGCATAAACTCGGCGTGATTGAGAAATGGCTGCCTCATATAAAAGGAATGGGGTTTAATACGGTATTGTTCAGCCCTGTGCTTAAATCACGTAGCCACGGCTACGATGTAACGGATTATTTTGAAATAGATAATCGGCTTGGCACTAATGATGAATTTAAAGCATTGGTGAAAAAAATGCACGATAATGGAATTCGTGTTTTGTTGGACTCCGTTTTTAATCACAGCGGGCGAGATTTTTTTGCTTTCAAAAAATTGCAGCAAAATGAACGCAATTTTGCAGATTGGTTTTCTGGAGTGAATTTTGACAAAAAAAGCCCAATGGGTGACCAATTTGATTATAATACCTGGGCGGGTTTCTATGAATTGCCAAAATTCAACCTTCAAAATCAAGAAGTGAAAAAACATCTGTTAGATGCTGCTCTGTTTTGGATTGATAATTTTGATATAGACGGTATGCGCTTAGATGCTGCCGATGTATTGGATTTTAACTTTATGAAAGAATTGCGCCAAATTACAAAAGAGAGAAAAACAGATTTTTGGCTTATGGGCGAGGTTGTTCACGGCGATTACTCAAAATGGGTGAATGATTCTACGCTGCACAGCGTTACCAATTATATGTTGTACAAGAGCATATTCTCCAGCCACAATAATAATAATTTATTTGAACTGGCACATTGTTTGAAAAACGCTGTCCCTGAAAATGGATTGCCGCTATACACATTTTTGGATAACCACGACCAGCCCCGCATTGCAAGCAATGTTTCTAAACCCGAATATTTATTCACATTATATACCTTGCTCTTTACATTGCCCGGTATTCCCTCAGTTTATTATGGCAGTGAATGGGGCATAAAGGGAGTTAAAGAAAAAGGCAGCGACCAGGCTTTACGCCCTTATATAGATATTGAGAAAAGCTCTGATTATAGCAATGATTTAACAGAACACATCAGCAAACTCGCGCATTTAAGGCAGAATGAAAATGCATTAAAATATGGCAAATATCGGGAGGTATCTTTGGAATACAAAAAACCTTTTATATTTGAACGTAATTTTGAAGGGGAAAAAATATATATCGCTGTAAATATCACTGAACAAGAGGCGTTTATAAATTTAAGCACTCGTTTCAATGGTGCATTATTGGATATATTAAATGGTGAAAGTTTGCACGATACGCATAATATTCAAATAAAACCATATACGGTGAGGGTATTGAAGGCGGAAGTCTTCTAATACAATGAAAGACTAACGCTTTACGAAATAGCGGCTCCTGATGCCGCAACCGCAAAAGCACAAGACACGTTAAGGCTTGCTTTTCGCCCTTTCATTTGAATGGATATTTTATGCTCACACAGAGCGAGGAGCTCCTTTGCTATGCCAAGTTCCTCGTTCCCAACCACAAGCAAAAATTTTTGAGGAAATTTGAAATTATTTATGTTTTCGCCACCAGTTTCCAAAGCCATTACGGAGTAATTCTGCTCTTTGTAAAAATTTATGCAATCAAGCGGGCTTTCCCATCTATTGCTTTTTAACCAAGTTTCGCATCCTCTGGCTGCGCTTTTTAAGGCTGGATGCTCTATGCTAGGCGTGTAGCCAGATAAATTTATTTCAGAAAAACCAAAGCAATCCGCTGTGCGAAAAATTGAACCTACATTATAGGCAGAACGCAAATTGTGAACTAAAACAGCATAAGGCTTGGGCTTGCAAAGGGGAGTTTCCCTGTCGCTCTCTTCTTTGCCTGCAAGCATATCGCGTTCAGGCCCAAGCCCTGCAACTTGCCGCCAATGCAGATAAAGATCTAAAATTCTTTTGTGCTGCGTGGAATTCCCTATTAGAATATCCGGTTTAAAATCTTCTCTCAAAGAAACACGCTTGTCGTAGATTTCGGCAGCTTGCTGCCAGTCTTTGCCAGTTCGCAAAATATAGTTGCGAAGTAAGTCTGCGAGTGATTTTGGGGAAGGTTGTTTCATGGTTTTGGGAAAATATAAAATTTAAAGTCCGGTATTTTCTACATTTCCTCAGTGTGCATTCACAATGAGGTATGAGCAATGCTTTCAAAGGCTATTTTCAAAAAATTGGACGAGTACTTGAAAAAACACGAAGGACCCTGGCTAACAGAAAACTTTGAGGAAAGTGACGATACTCCCATTTTGCTAAGGGGTCATCCTGCCTTGAAAGCAGGACAAGGAGAAAAGAACGAAGAAAGCCTAGAGCTTGACGCATTTTTGAAGAATAAAAAAATATTCTTTCATGTTCTTGCGGATTTAAAAGAAACTTCTGAAGGAAAAAAATATAAAGAATTTCCTGAAATTTACAAAAAAGCCTTTGTTTCAAAGCAAGTTTTTCACAATATTTATGATACAGGCATTATCCCATCAAAAGACACAGTATTTAAATTTGCCTTTGCTCTTGAAGCCACCGTTGAAGAAGCAAAAACTTTGCTAGGTTATGCCGGCTATGCTTTTGGAGATTGCATAAAAAGAGACTTGATTCTAAAATTCTGTTTTGAGAATAAAATAACAGATTTTTTGGAGATTAACGATATTTTAAAGCGGAAAAATCAAAAGGTGTTGGTGAGAGAGGCGAAGAAGCACGAGGGGAGGAATCTTGTGGTTGTGACGTAGGTGGGTTTAGATTTTAGCGATTTTGAATTTTTGTATATTGCTATTATGGATCAGTTTAACAGAATAACGCACAATCCTGCTGTTATGGGTGGGAAGGCTTGCATTCGCGGAATGCGAGTTACTGTTGGCAATGTTTTAGAACAGTTGGGCACAGGCAGAAGCATTGAAAATCTTTTGGTAGATTTTCCGTATTTGGAAAAGGAAGATGTTCTTGAAGCTATTAAATATGCTGCTTGGAGAATGCAAGAGAGGGAAGTTCCGTTTAGCATTGCTGTATGAAAATTTTATTGGATATGAATATATCACCTAAATGGGTGAATGTATTGACTGGTAAAGGCATACCTGCTACTCATTGGTCAAGCATAGGTTTGCCTAATGCTAGTGATATGGAGATTATGAATTTTGCGCGAGAAAACGACTTTATTGTTTTAACGTACGATTTAGATTTTGGAGCCATTCTTTTTGTTATAAATGGGCAAAAACCTAGTGTTGTTCAATTGCGAATCAATGATATTTATCCTGAAATAGACTCGGATTATTTGATTTCTGCTTTAAACTCTGTTAAAACAGAACTTGAACAAGGGGCTTTACTAATAATAGACACGAAAAAAACTCGTATTAGAATTTTACCGTTGGGGAATGATGTATGAAATTAAATTATGAATATTTAACCACTATAGGGTATTTTCAGTTGGTTACAATTTGTAATCAAGTCGCTACCCTCAGCTATAAGCCTATGTTTATCTATGTATGAGTTTGGTAAGCGTTTCCCGAATACGGAAACAGCTAGGCTGTATATTGAGCAGCAGAAGTCCAGCCTTGCGAATGGCTGCTTTGGGAGAAATATGCCATATAGGCATCTGATTGGGAAAACCTCTTAAATAAATCACGAATAATTCTATATTCATCTTAGAGTTTATGATAAAAAGACTACATTCTACACATTGCAATGATTTTGGGAAGTCTCAATGGCTTGCCCTTGAGGGTCTTTTTTTGAAAAATTCTAAAAAAAACTATAAGAGAACAAACGAAAATATACCATTTTTTGTTTATGAGAATCCTATAGCTAATTGGCAAAGATTTAGCGAAAAGAGATCTCCTCCGATTTTTGAGAAAGCATATTTTTTACATTTAATTCGGAGTATTTTAGAAAATGCTCTGAGCAGTATTGCACGTTCTAAAAAAATGATTTGCAAACAAATTAAGTTAATAATTAATAGAAAATTGATAGTAAATAATGCAATAAGCATTCTGTGTGCGAATAAATTAGGAAATCAAGGAGACTAAAATGAACTTTACCCCCCCCCCCCCCCCCCCCCCCCCTAACGAAAGAATCGTTCTGTGAAGCGTTGGAAAAACAACTCAATTCTAAATCAGAATTTTTTATTGGTGAAGGCTCAGAAAGAACGCTAAATAAACATCTTGTTTCGCAGCTCGCAAGAGAATATGATTCTGATTTGCTTATTCTTTTACGTTCAAGTGATGTGGTTAGAAAATGGCTATTTGTACCAGTACAAAATGTTGAAATTTTTAAACTAGAAACATTCCTAGCTTTTGTGAACAATCACGGATTTTTGCCTGACAATTTTTCCGCTTATGAAAATAAAATTGGACTTGCAGTTGGCAACAAATATCTTGATGACAGTCAGGATGTTGTTTTGAATTGGAAATACAAAGATTGTATTTTAGAGGGTGGGCAAACAAAAGAAGACCAAAAACAACGCCAAGAGATTTATTTTAACGAGGTTTTGGCACCAGACCAAATTAACCGATTGTTAGATGATAAGGTTTTTGTAAATTGGAAAAAATATGATAAAGACGGTGAACATACTGTTTCCTCCATTGAAAATACCGATAATTTGATTATCAAAGGCAACAATCTTGTTGTTTTACATTCGTTAAAAAAACGATTTGCAGGAAGGGTAAAGTTGATTTACATAGACCCACCGTATTATTTTCCCAAAAAAATAGCAACCGATACATTCAAATACAATTCAAATTTTAAACTTTCTACTTGGTTAACATTTATGAAAAATAGATTAGAAGTGGCAAAAGAGCTTTTGGACAGTGATGGGGTTTTATATCTGCATATAGATTGGAATGGAGTTCACTATCTTAAACTCTTGGGACAACAAATTTTTGGTAAATTTCAAACTCAAATTGTTTTAAGAAGAGAAGTTTCAAGAGGTCGAAAAGCTGAAGCTGATTTTTTTGGACATAATGCCGATTATATTTTGGTGTTTACAAAAACAGAAACTGGCAAATATGAGCCACAAACTGTAAAAGAAGAAATTAAAGATTTAAAAGATTATAAAAAAGATGATAATGGATATTTCTCAACATCAGACCCAGGTTCTTATACGCAAGAGAGTTTAATTAGTTTTTATGACGAAGGATTGCTTTATATTACCAAAAATGGCAAAGCTATTATAGACAGAGATAACAGAACTATAACTACAACAACTGGAACTATGAGAATCAAATATTATCTTAAAGAAATAGAAGGAAAATTTTATAAAGAAAAATATATTGATGATATATGGGATGATATTACCCCAATAGCATCGTTGCCTGGTGAAAGAATGGGATTTGATTCACAGAAACCTGAAGAACTCATTGAAAGAATTATAAATGCGTCTACGGAAAAAAAAGATATTGTTCTAGATTTCTTTTTAGGGTCGGGCACAACAGCTGCGGTTGCTCATAGAATGAAAAGGCAGTATATAGGTATTGAGCAAATGGACTATATAGAAAGTAAAGTCGTAGAAGGCATGAAAAAAGTTATATCTGGAAAACAACGTGGTAATTCAAAATCAGTGAATATGGAAGGAGGTTCATTTGTTTATTGTGAATTAGCGAATGATTCAGAAAATTTTAAGAAAGAAGTAGATAATGCAAGGAGTGATAAAGAGTTATTGGAGTTGCTTGAAAAAGCAAAAAATTCAAGTTTCCTCAGTTGGAGAGTTGAAACAGACAAATTAAATGGTTTTGAAAATTTAACGATAGAGCAAAAAAAGAAAATATTAGAAAAGTTGGTTGATGACAATACTCTTTACATAAACTATACAGACATAGACAGCGAAGACTATAACATCAGCGAACAAGACAAAAAATTAAATAGGGAATTTTATGGCATTGATTGACGATATAAGCGGAAAATTTGTGGTATTGCCTTCGGTTCCCGACTACATAACCGACAACCTTGCCCACAATTTGAGACCTTATCAAGCAGAAGCCATAAGCAGATTTTTGTTTTTAGAAAATAAACAGGAATATAGACATCTCTTGTGGCAAATGGCAACAGGTAGCGGAAAAACACTCATAATGGCAGCACTTATGTTGGAACTTTATAAAAAAGGTTACAGAAATTTTTGGTTCTTTGTGAACACGAACAACATAATAATAAAAACACTTGACAATTTTCTTAACTCAAATAGCAAAAAATATCAATTTGCCAAAAAAATAGTGATTGACGGAAATATTATTCCAATAAAAAGAGTTGAAACATTCAGTAGCGCAGACAGCAGAAACATAAACATAAAATTCTCAACCATTCACAAACTTCACGATTCAATTCAAGGACTAGAACAAGAAAATCAAATTTCCAAAAGTACATTTGAAAAAACAAATGTGATAATGCTTGCAGACGAAGCTCACCACCTAAACGCTTCAACAAAAAAAGGGAAAGAACAAGAAGAAAAAAAAAATTGGGAAAAATCCGTAGAAGAAGTATTAAAAATGAACCCAAAAAATTATCTCCTTAAATTTACTGCAACAGGCGGATTAAAAGATGAGAAAATTGCGAAAGAATACCAAGACAAACTAATTTACAATTATGCTCTACCGCAATTCTGCCAAGAAAAATTTTCAAAAGATGTATTCACTCATTCCATAGATGTTAATGAAATAGAAAAAATAATGCTTCGAGCTGTTTTAATTTCACAGTTCAGAATGCACATCGCCAGCGAAAATGGCATATCATTAAAACCGATAATTCTGTTCAAAAGCAAAGGCACAACGGAAAAATCCAAAGGAACTGAGGTTTCAAAAGATAGTTACGAAAAATTCAATAACTTAATAAGAGATTTACCGCCAGAATATATAACTGAAATTTTTAATGCAACTGATAAGTCCACAGATGAAAGCAATATTCTAAAAAAAACGGTTGAGTATTTCAAAAACAGAAATATAAACGATTTGATAAGTGAAATAAAAATAGATTTCAATGTTAACGAACACAAGGTTCTTTTGCATGACGGTACTAACAATCGAGTGGAGAATCAAGACAAATTGGTGAACACATTAGAAGAAAAAAACAACTTGGTTCGGGCAATTTTTGCTGTGAATGTTTTGGATGAGGGCTGGGATGTTCTCAACCTTTTTGACATTGTGCGCCTTTACGACACGCAAGCAACTGGTGGTTCGCAAAAAGGAAAAAGCGGAATGGAAACCGTTGCGGAGGCACAGTTGATTGGTAGAGGAGCAAGATATTTCCCGTTCAATTATGCCGACTTTGACAAATTCAAAAGAAAATTTGATGACAATCAGGCAAATCCGTTAAGAGCAATAGAAACAATGCATTATCACTGTAAACACAATCGACAATATATCAGTGACATTAGAAATGAACTTGAAAATCAGGGACTAATAAATAAAAAAGACGACCAAACCGATTTATTCACTTTAACAATGAAAGAAAATTTTATAAACAGCAAAATTTATAAAGATGGCTATATTTGGACAAACGATTTATATCCTAAAAAGGACTTACTAACACTAAATGTTGAATTTGTAGAAACTCCACATCAACCGCTTTTAATGTTCCCTGATTATTCGCAAGAAAATCCGTTAGAAATAAAAATTGAAAGCGGAGAATCAGTTTCACAAGAGGTGTTTAGCAAAGCAGAAACGATACGCATTGAAAATACGAAAAAATTATCTGGAACCCTCGGTGAATATGCTCCAAAAAATATAATCAACTTTGCTTTGAACTCAAACCCAAATTTGACTTTAGACAAATTAAAAACAGCGTTTCCAAAATTAAAATCTGTGAGCGAATATATTGAATGTTTGAACAAACATAAAGTTTTAATTGAAACAAATGGCGAATTTTTAACAAATAATGATTCGCTTTTTATAGCGAAAAAAGTGATTGAAAACGTAGAAATAAACGCAAAACAAGAACAGAAACGATTAGTTGTAACTAAACATTTTATGCCCAAAAAAATAAATACATGTTTTGATGTTAAAATAGAACGTAGATACAAAAAAAGCGATTCGGAAGTCGGAAAATCGCAAAATTCAACTTCAAATGCTTACTATGTAAATTTGCAAAACCTTGATTATTATGTATATAATGATAATTTTGGCACAAGTGAAGAAAAGAGTTTTGTTAAATGGTTCAATGATAATTTTATACAAACTGGCATCTTAAAAAACAACGGATGGAGTGATATTTTTCTTTTTCGTAACGAAGAAAAAGTAAAACTTTACTCTTGGTTCCCGAAAAATTTAGGGAAAGGATTTGAGCCAGATTTTGTACTCATTATGCAGAAAAATAAAATGGATTATGTGTTTTACATTGAACCGAAAGGCAATCAATTCTTGGATAAAAATGGAAAATTTAAAGATGGAATAGAAGGATGGAAGGAGGAATTTCTCTTGCAAATAGAAAGCATTGTTGCCACACAACAAGCAAAAATAAAAGATACAAAAAATTGGAAAGTTATAGGATTCCCGTTTTATAATGAAAATAACACAAAAACAGAATTTGAAAAGGAATTTAGGGATAAAATTTCTAAGCCTGCGGAGGTTTATTAAGATTATGAAGATTTGAGTTATATGGATTGACTTAGTAGGAGGAGATTAAAGTGGTGAATGGAACATTTCTCTAGGATAGATTCAGGAAATTCACCAACGTATCAAAAACCAGTCCCAAATTTTCAGCAGTGTAATTTCTGAATTTTAGCAGATAAAGAAAATTAGCCAGCCATTCTTGCAGTTCTGGCTTTGACCAAAGATTTACTACAGATTGCAAATCTATCTTTCCTTCATTTTTTTCCATACACAAACACAGTCCGTGGAATACCGCAAGAACTTCATTTTCGTCACTGTCGTAAAGAGTTTCGTCTCCAGCGTTTTTCGGAAGTACAGGCTTGAATCTCATAATTGCTGCTGCTGTCAAGCCTGCCGCCTTCTGGGGTTGAGCGTTGTCCTCTATGCCATAGCGATTTTTTAATGCCTGTAAATCTTTTAAATAATGCCTTACCGTTAATTTCAACAACGACCTATTAAGTGTAAATCTGCTACTACTCACATAACCATATTTTACAAGTATCAAAAAAGCTCCGACTATGGATGTTATTCGCTTTTCTTCAAGTTTCTCATTGTCTTGCACCGTTAATCTCCCTTGCCTTTTTCAATGCCACTCCGAATGGCTTTGCCAGAGCATTGGCGGCATCGCAGAAACCTTCTATGGTGAGTTCTGGGGAGTGATTTGGACGTTTCGGATAACTTTCGCATGGTTCATTCAATGTTTCCAGATAATAACCGATTCCAGGTATGTCGTTTGGGTCAAGCAAAAATTTTTCATCCTTTTCCATAGTGTTGTCTCCCTATTTACTTGTAATATACAAAATTTTAATTAATTAGAAATGAAATCACTAAGTCAATCCCAACTTTACCTTTTCCACAAACTTTTTTTCTAATTTACCCCAAACCACCAACAGAGGAGAACACTATGCCTAAAAAACCACAACCCAAAAAAGCAGCACCAAAGCTAAAGGAATTCGCTGATGTTTGGGAGGAGATAAAAAATGATCCCGATATTTACTGCGTTGATATTGAAATAGACGAGGATGATGTTATTTGTGCTTATAAAATTTTGAAGGATGGCAAATTGACAGGCTGGAGGCTTAGGAGAGAAGACGAATTTCTTAAAGATTTGCCCGCAGATTATGATATGGCGCAGCTTGGGGAGCCTTTCTATCTCGAAACTGGTAGCTTTAAGAAGATCGCCAAGGAGTGGGAAAGTGTTAAAAAAGATTCTGAAGCATATTTTATCGCTATTACTGAGGAAGGGGGGCTTTTCCTCGACACTTATATCCATAAAATTTTAAAAAATGGAAAATTGACAGGGTGGCGAGTGAAGGAAAAAGGCAAGCCTGTTTATGATTTGCCTGCAAATCACGATATGTCGCAATTCGGGTTTCCGGGTTCAACAGTGCCTATAACTGACGAAAATTTGGGCTTTGACGTTTTCTTTGGAATGAAAAGTTGGATAACTCCGCCTCTAACCGAAAAGGATATAGAGAACCTTGCAAAAAATCCAGATTTTATAAAAAGCGTGAGGCTTTGGGAAAGAGAGGTTTTGCGCGAGAGCAAAGATTGGCTGAGTGGCGAGGGTTAGTCCTCTCTGCTAAACAACTCCGCAACTTTTGCCCTGAACTCGTTTATTTTATCGGCATTTGGCTTGCGTTTGGGATATGTGTAATTGCAAAGAATCACAAGGCATAACTTCTTTTGAGGTTGGCAAATAAAGCTGGTTCCGGTAAAGCCTGTTTTTCCAAAAGTGGGGGAGGGGCAATTCCCCATAAATTTAGGATTATCCAATTCAAACCCAAGCGCGGTGCACTCATGTAGGGGCTTATTGCATACGCCCTCTAACTCAAACGCATTCCTAGTCAATTTTTCAAGCACAAAATCATCTTCCAAAATATGTTCCAAAAATGTTAAAATATCAGGTGCAGTGCTAAAAATTCCAGCTGAACCAACAGCTCCAAATTCCTGTTCCAACTTCCACGCGCTTTCATCGTGCGTTTCGCCTTTTAATTCGCGCCCACGCCAAGGGCAAATTTCCGTTGGGATAATGTGGCTTGCCGGTGCCCATTCAAGCGGATGCCAGCCTGTGCTTTGCATTTTTAATGGCTCAAAAACTTTTTCTTTTGCCAGTTTGTCTAAAGGCGTATTGTAGATGGCTTCCAAAACTTTTCCGAGCAAAATGCTGTTTGCGTTTCCGTAGCAGAATAACTGCCCAGGCGGTATTTCAAATTTATGCGAGCAAATTCTCTGCCAAATTTCTTGAGGCGGTAAATCTTTTAGGCTGCTTGCAGGAAAGCGATAGTCTAGGGAGTGGGTTAGCAGGTGAAATACTTTTGCTTCTTTGTTGTGATATTTTGCAAAGTCTGGGAGTATATCTGCCACTGGAGTTTCAAGGTTTAAAATTCTGCTTTCCATTGCCTTTAGAGCGAGATAGCCAGTTGGCATGGACTTTGTTATGGAGGCACAGTCAAAGATGCTGCTTTGCTCGCAGTTAATGGTTAAAAATTCTCTCTTCCCATTGCTCAAGGTGGCTATACAGCAAGACTTGAATAAATCGCCATTGTCATCGCAAATTTTCCACAGCTCGTTTCGCATTCTGCCCTCATGTAAAGACTGTCGTTTAGAGGAATTTCAAAATCAAGTTCATAAGAATCGCTTATTTGCATCTCTTCTTTCTTTTCAAAATTTTGCTTGCCCTGGCAACCTCTGAAAATTGTTATACTCAAAAATTTGCCAAAATCTTCCGTGCTTTTGGCGTGTAGTTTTCCGTTTTCAAACCATAGAGCTGGGCCATCTGTGATGTAGAGATTTTTTGGTATTTCGCTGAAAGGAGTTTTGCCTGTGTTTGGAATTACCGTTCTAACTTGTCCAAATACGTGTTCCGAGTTACATTTCAAACTCCAGAGCGGTTGTTTAACTGCGGTATAATCGTTCAAATCTCCGTGAGAATCGTTGCCACCTATCGGCAAAAGCCTGTGCCCTGCGAGCAGGCATTTTACCCAAAGTTCTCGCCCATCGTAAAAATCGCGCCCTCTAAATCCGTTCCAAAATTCAATGCCGCAAATATCATTTTCCGTTAAATCTTCATAGCTCCAATGCCCTCTTTTCAGCAAAATTTTTTCTGCAAGCAGCATTTGCAATTTTGGATGTGCCGCATAAACAAGATTTTTTCCAATGGCTTGGCTAATGCTCAAATCCGGTTTTGTGTTCCACCATCTGCGGCCTCCATCTCCATGCCCCTCAATATAATTTTCGTTGCCAAAAACTAGCAAATGCACATTTTGATTTTTTGAATTTCCGCAAGAAACTTCCTCTCCGGCAATTAGCAATGGCAAAGCAGCATCTTTTTTCATTTTTTGAAATTTTTTTTCGTTCATCAAATCATAAGAATGGTCTGTTATGCAAACAAAATCTAGACCCACAGATTTTGCGGCTTTCTGCAAAACTGCGGGAGCGGCACCAAATTCCACAGAATCAGAGGTGTAGCTAGAGTGGCAGTGAGTTTCTCCTGCGAGCCAGCCCTCCGGCTTTGGTGGAGCTTCTTTTAAGAAATTTATTATAAGCGGTTCTGGCGGCAAAAAAGGGTAATTCCATCTTTCGCAAATTTTTTCCCTGCCTTTTATTTGATATTTAACAAAAATATTCAGCATCCACAAACCTGAGCAGTTTTGAGGTTTTTCAAAATTCAGTTCTTCAAAATGAAATTTTTCACTAAATTGTTTTTCAATAGGTAATTTGAAAGATATGCTTTTGCCGTTTGTGTTTTTCCACTGGCCATAAATTTCCTCAACGTAAATTGGAAATAAATTTGCCTTTCTGGTTATTAGCCAAATAGGGCAGAGAGCATCTGGGCAAACTTGAAATGGTGCATCAATTAAAATCACCGGCTCTCGGCGATAAAGCCTTGAAACAGGAAATCTAAAATGCGTTTCCGCGTAATGGAGCATTGCTACCCTTTTCTATTCACCAAATGTACAGGTTCTTTTCTCACGGTTCTGGCATAAGCACCGCTGTTGCCGTAGGTTCTCCAAGCACGGTCGCGTGGGTCCACGTTTTGGGTCATTATTATTTTCATGGTTTCTTTAACTATATTGCGCGAAATTTCCAAAAGGCTAGAATTAGATGTGGAAATGGTTTTTACTTCCAATGCCTCTTTTTTAAGTTCCATGGCTACGCTTTCCAATCTTTTGCCATCTAGTTCTGGAAAAGCTTTAACAATATCACGAATGGTTTTTGTTTCCGCATTTGCATATTGCGCCAAAACATCCGTATTGTAAATGCGGCGGGTTTCCAATCGTTCTATGCTTTCGTTTATGTTGTCTATCTGGTTTAGAACTTCCGTTAATTCCGTGGTATTGTTGCTTATTATGGCAGCACGCTGTTTCACAAGCACTTCTTTTTGACGAACATATTGCTCTTTCATTTTGCCAAGTATTATGATAAGAGTTTCAAATTCCTGTTCAGGGCTTTCAAGGTTCATAGCTCCTCCTCTTGCGAAAGTTGTTCTTTGTATTTCAGAACGTTTTTAATGTAGTTCTTGGTTTCTTCAAAAGGTGGAATTCCACCATATTGCTCAACTGCTCCAGGGCCTGCATTATAAGCGGCAAGAGCCTTGCTTTCATCGCCATTGAATCGTACAAGCATTTGTTTAAGGTATTTTGCGCCGCCCATTACGTTTTGCCGTCCATTGTAGGAGTTTGCAACACCCAAGTCTTTGGCGGTTGAGTCCATAAGTTGCATAAGCCCTTTTGCTCCTTTGACGGAACGCGCAAGGGAATTTCCGCCAGATTCTTGGCGAATAACGGCTTTTATAAGGTTTTTATCCAAACTAAGCGTTTGGGCAGCTTCATTTACCCAATTTTCTATTTGCTCTCCAGAGGCTTTATTCATACCTTGGGCACTATATGCCTCTGGAGCTTCTTTTCCGGCGAGTTCCTTGTAAATTATTTGCGCCAGCCCAAAATGACCGGTACGGCTTGCGGTGTTTGCAATCTGTTCGTCTAGCATTTCTGTGAAAATTCGCCTTCCGCTGCTCATTTCTTCGTCTTTTGGAACGGTATTTCTCATGGATTTGAGCATTTGATGTATGAACATAGCCTCAAAATCCTGCGCCGCTTTCCATTTTTTGGAATCAACGGAAGCTGCGTTTGGAAAACGCGCTACAGAGCTTTCTGTTGCAGAAATAGACATATCAGGGTATTGAAATGCAAAAAGCGTGCCAATTACAATGTTTTCAAAAATTAAGGAGTGAGGTCAGCCACTACGCCCTCAAAAACCTTCACGCAATTACCCGTCATAAAAACAGCTTCATCCGTATATCTAACAATCAACTCACCTCCCGGGAGCTGAACTTTTATATCCGTATCTTTATCGCAATGCCCGTTTAAAACGGCTGCCACAGCCGAGGCGCAGGCTCCTGTGCCGCAAGCCTGTGTTTCTCCGCTGCCGCGCTCCCACACTCGCATTTTCAAGCAGTTTCTGCTTGAAAATTCAACAAATTCGGTATTTACTTTTTCGGGGAAAAGAGGATTGTTTTCAAATGTGGGGCCTATTTTTTGCAAATCAAGATTCTCCACGTTTTCAACAAAGTTCACAGCGTGGGGATTTCCCATGGAAACGCAAGTTATTGAGTATTCCTTTTCGCCAATGGTTATCGGTTTTGCTATTATGTTCTCGCCTTTTAGCTTTATCGGTATTTTTTCGGGGGCAAGTTCAGCTCTGCCCATATTCACCTTTACAGAATATACTTGTTCATTTTTTATAAATAGGTGAAGTTCCTTTACGCCGCTTTTCGTTTCTATTCGCATTTCTTCTTTTTGCACTATTTTATTATCGTAAAGATATTTTGCCACACATCTAATGGCGTTTCCGCACATATTGCCTTCACTGCCATCCAAATTGAACATCCTCATTTTTGCATCGGCAATATTGGAGCGCAAAATTAACACAACCCCATCACCACCTATGCCGGTATGTCTATTGGACAAATGCATTATTTGCGATTGCGACAAATTTATGTCTATATCAAAACAATTGATATAAACATAATCATTGCCGCAACCGTGCATTTTCGTGAAGGCAACATCGCTCAAGCTTATACTCAGTTATGGGTTTATAGCTTGGGTTCCTGTTTCCTTGGTGCGAATCCTCATAACGGAGCTCAAGTTATAAGTGAAAATTTTTCCGTCTCCGGGGTTTCCCGTATAGGCAGCTTCTTGAATAGCCTTTATGGTTTTTTCGGCCCATTCTTCAGTAGATACCACAATTTCGAATTTCACCTTTGACCTTAGGGCATAATCAACTTGCAACCCACGAACCAATTCGGTGTATCCTTTTTGTACGCCGCATCCCATAACTTGGAACACGGTTATACCGGTGACTTCAATTTTGTTCAAGGCTGCCTTTACATCCTCGAGCTTTTCTTCGCGAACTATTGCTTCTATTTTAATCATAACTGTTCCTCCTTAATCCAAACCGTTATATGCTGGATATGCGTTTTCGCCGTGTTCCGATATATCTAGCCCAGTGAGCTCGTGTTTTCTATCAACGCGTAGCGTTGTGAATGCACGGACAATTCCGGCGCATATCAATGAACCTACAACAGCAATGGAAATGCTTATTACAATAGCTAGTGCCTGGCGACCCAACTGTGCGGCATCCCCAAAGAACAAGCCTGCGGTTTCATTTACGGTAGGGTCGGCAAACAAACCGGTCATAAGCCCGCCAAAAATGCCTCCTATGCCGTGGCAGCCAAAGGCATCTAATGAATCGTCTATTTTCAGTTTCTTTTTAATCAGCAAAATGCCGCCATAGCAAACAGGGCTTACCAAAAAGCCGATTATGAAAGCAGCCCAAATTGGAACAAATCCAGCAGCCGGAGTGATGCCCACCAGCCCTGCCACAACTCCTGTGCAGGCACCTATTAAAGTGGGCTTGCCACTGAAAATAACATCCATTACCATCCACGAAAGCATTGCCGCCGCTGCTGAAATAGAGGTTGTCATAAACGCATGTGCAGCCAAGCCGTTTGCAGCACCAGCACTGCCAGCATTGAAGCCGTACCAGCCGAACCACAGAAGAGCCATGCCTAACATTACAAAAGGAATATTGTGAATTCTATAAGAATGAAGTTCATAACCTTGACGTTTGCCTAGCAATAAGCAAACCACTAATCCAGACACACCTGAAGAAATATGCACAACGTTGCCGCCGGCAAAGTCAACCGAGTTTAGCCATCCTTCGCCCAGCAAGCCGCCACCGCCCCACACCATGTGCGCAAGTGGATAATACACAACAATAGACCATAGGGCTATAAAGGCAAACAATGCTTTAAATTTCATTCTGCCTGCTAAGGATCCAGTGATGATAGCAGGCGTGATTAACGCGAAGGTCATCTGGAAAGCTACGGTGACAAACTCTGGGATGCTGCCATCTAGAGTATCTATGCCAATGCCTGATAGAGCGATTTTGCTAAAACCGCCTATAAACAAGCCATCGCCGCCGAAAGCCATTGTGTAGCCAATAAGGCTCCAAAGCACCATTCCAAGCCCCATAATAGATACGGAGTTCATCATGTTGCTCACCACGTTCTTGCGACGGCCTAGGCCGCCGTAGAAAAAGCCCAGCCCCGGTGTCATTATAAACACCAGTGCTGTGCAGATTATCATAAATGCAGTATCTCCTGTATTCATTTTTGTTTCTCCTTGGTTTAGGTTAAATTACGCTGTAAAGCAATTCCGCATAAGTTGGGAAGGGCCAATATTTTCTAGCAACTAATGTTTCAAGCTCATCCACAACAAGCCGCAGTTCAGATATGGCTGTGAAAACCTTATCTCTATAGAAACTTGCGTGAGCGAGAATATCTTGCTCTTCTTTGGAGCCCAGAATTGCATTTTCCAGAACGTCCAGCTTTTTTAGCAAGACGGCAGAGAGTTTTGAAATTCTATCCAGCAAATGCGCTTCAAGCGAAGTGTCGTAACCGCCACCGCAGGATTTTTTCTGGTTCAAAATATTTGCCAATTCGCTTTGGTAATCCAAGCTGGCTGGAATAATTTCTCCCTTTACCATATCCACCATAGTTAAAGCTTCTATATGGATTACTTTGCAGTAGCCTTCCATGAGAATTTCATAGCGTGAGTGAATTTCCTGCTCGGTTAGAACATGGTGCTGAGTGAACACATCAATGCTCTTTTTGGAAAGGAAAGTGGGCAGAGCTTCAACGGTGTTTTTCAAGTTGGACAACCCGCGGTTGTTCGCTTCTGTTACCCATTCACTGGAGTAATTATTGCCGTTAAAGACAATTCTCTTGTGCTCGTGGAAAGTATCTTTCACAAGTTTTGCCATATCGCTTTTGAAATTTTTGGACTTTTCCAAGCTATCTGCAAATTCCCGCAAAATTTCTGCAACCACTGTGTTTAGTACAAAGTTTGGCCCTGCAATGGAGAATGCTGAACCCAACATGCGGAATTCAAATTTATTTCCGGTGAATGCAAAAGGCGAAGTGCGATTGCGGTCTGTTGAATCTTTTGGGAAACGTGGAAGCGTGGTAACGCCTATTTCCATCTGGTATTTTTCCTTGCTCTTGTATTCTGTGCCAGCTTCAAGAGCTTCGAGAATTGCAGTTAGCTCGGTTCCGAGGAATATGGATATTATGGCTGGAGGGGCTTCGTTTGCGCCAAGCCTATGGTCGTTTCCAGCACTTGCCGCTGAAATTCTCAATAAATCCTGATATTTATCAACTGCTTTAATCACCGCAACTAAGAATAGCAAGAACTGGGCGTTTTCGTAAGGTGTTTCGCCTGGTTCCAATAGGTTTATGCCTGTGTCGGTGGAAATGGACCAATTGTTGTGTTTGCCGCTGCCGTTAATGCCTGCGAAAGGCTTTTCGTGGAGCAGGCAGGCCAAGCCGTGCCTATCCGCAACGCTTTTCATAATTTCCATTGTTATTTGGTTGTGGTCGGTGGCAATATTGGTGGTGGAGAAAATGGGAGCAAGCTCATGCTGTGCAGGAGCAACTTCGTTGTGCTTTGTTTTTGCATAAACGCCTAGCCTCCAAAGTTCTTCGTCTAAATCTTTCATAAATGCAGAAATTCTTGGCTTTAAGGTGCCAAAATAATGGTCTTCAAGCTCCTGCCCTTTTGGTGGGCGGGCACCGAACAAGGTTCTGCCAGTGTAGATTAAATCTGGGCGTTTTAAATATATATCTTTGTCAATTAGGAAATATTCCTGTTCTGGGCCAACGGTTGTTATAACTCGCTGGGCTGTTGTGTTGCCAAAAAGCCTTAAAATGCGGAGTGCCTGTTTATCCATGGCCTCCATTGAGCGCAAAAGCGGGGTTTTTTTATCTAAAGCTTCGCCACCATAAGAGCAAAATGCGGTGGGAATGCAAAGCGTTCCGTCTTTGATAAATGCGTAAGAAGTGATGTCCCAAACGGTATATCCTCTTGCTTCAAAGGTGGCTCGAAGCCCGCCCGAAGGAAAACTGGAGGCATCTGGCTCTCCGCGAACAAGTTCCTTGCCCGAAAACTCCATAATGATTTTTCCGTCGCCGGAGGGAGAAATGAAACTGTCGTGCTTTTCTGCCGTAATGCTGGTCATAGGCTGGAACCAGTGGGTAAAATGCGTGGCACCCTTTTCCACAGCCCAATCCTTCATGGCGCTGGCAACCACATTGGCAACATCAGGGGTTAATTCCGTACCCTGCGAAATGATTTTTTTCAATGCCCGGTAGGTATCCTTGGGCAACCTAGTTTGCATAACTGCATCGTTAAAAACGCAGCTTCCAAAAAGATTTTGAATATCTTTCATAATTTCTCCCTAAATAAAAAAAGCGCATGTTTTTTCCATTGCAACTTAGGCAACAAGAAAAAACACACGCCTTTGTGTGTTACAACCTGCTTATGCAGGTCACCGAGGAAAATATAGAAAATTCTTTTTGGCTTGTCAAGGGTCAAATGAAAAAATAAATGGCATATTTTTTGCACTGTAGAAAAATTGGTCTTTAAAAATAGAGGTTTTTATGCAAAATAGCTACTCACAGTCGCTATCAAAGTGTTTTTTTGAACAAATTCTTAGAGGAGATTTTGTTATGGTTTAACTTTTTAACATTCTTTGAAATTTTGTGTTATACTTTAGACGGAAGGTTTGAAAATTGAAGAATAGATCTGCAATCATGCATCCTACGAAGGAATTTCTTGAAAGGAATGTTCCCGCAGAGAATGTTTTGGTGCTTTTCGATGAACACATGGAACCTGGCAAGGTTATAAAAAGAATTGCAATAATACTTGATGGGCAAAGTAAATGCCTAATAATTGACAGCCTTAGCGAAATAGGGGTAATTGATGTAGCAAACAGACAAGACGGTTATGGAAATATAATGTGGTACCCTACCCAAGAAATTGGGCTTTTGCGCAAATTAAGCGTAGAAAAATTGCTTGAAAATGGTGCTATCACAGATCAAGTGGCAAAAAATGTAGTCACTAAAATTTGCCAAGCAGAAAAAGAAAAATCAAAAACTGGTATAACAATTCTCGAAATATTTACAATAGCAAAGAATTATATAGAACGTTACCCTACATCTGAAGGGGGTGCGTGATGGCTGTAAGTAGAAGCGGTTTAGACAATGCAAATGTCCAAGATATGATTAATCAGAAGTTCGCAAGTGGCCCTGTTGATGAGGCAGGCAACAAACTCTCCAAATCTGCTGTTCAAGCGGAATTTGCGAGAGCGCTTTTAAAGGCTGGAAAGAAAAAAGATGAGATAGATTTCTTGGTATATGGAATTGATAATTTATAGCAACGCCTCCACCCTTTTGCACAACGTCTCTGCCTCATTTACCGTGGGAGCTTCGGCGATTATCCTAATCACCGGTTCTGTATTTGAGGCTCTCAAATGCACAAAGCTCTTTTCCTTGCCAAGCCATAAGCCGTCTCTCTTGTCTGCTTTCCAATCTGCAAAGGTTTTTTCTGCTTTTTCCATAGCCAAAGCCACTGGATTTTTTATCTCAAATTTCTTTTTGAGCATTGTATAAGAAGGGTGGTTTTTAACCCAATCCGAAACTTTTATATTGTGCCTTGAGAGCAAATCCAAAACCAAAGCAGCAGAAACCAAAGAATCTCTCCCATAGTGCAAAGCGGGCAGAATAACGCCTCCATTGCCCTCGCCGCCAACTATGCACTGGTGCTCAATCATATCCAAACTCACATTTATCTCGCCCACAGCGGTTCGGTAGCACTTTGTCCCGAATTTCTCCGCTAAATCTTCGCACATTCTGGAGGTGGATAAATTTATGGAAATGGGTTTTGCCTCTCTCTCCAAAACCGTTTCTGCCGCTATTGCCAAAGTATATTCCTCGCCGATGGGCTCTCCGTTTTCATCAACTATGGCACAGCGGTCTGCGTCTGGGTCTAATGCAAAACCTATATCGCATTTATTCTCTTTAACCGCCTTGCTCAAATCGCCCAAATTTTCTTGCAGAGGCTCTGCGCCTCTTGGGAAAATCCCATTTGGCTCGCAATGAACTTTAACAACCTCGCAACCGAGGGATTCCAATAATTTTGGCAATGCAAAAGAACCCGCGCCATTAACGGCATCTATGGCTACTTTGAATTTGCGTTCACTTATTTTTTGCGCATCCACAAAGGGCAGGGTAGTGGTAGCTCTTATGTGCATTTCATCGCCATTTGAAATGTTATCTTTTTTTCCAAAGACATCTGCTTTTGCAAAGAGTTCTTTTACCTCGTTTGGCCCCAAAAACATTCCCTTGCTGTTCAAAAATTTCAAGGCATTCCATTCAATTGGGTTATGGCTTGCGGTCACTATTATTCCACCATCGGCTTTGAACTGCTCAACCAAAAGCTCAACTGTTGGGGTGGTGGCAAGCCCGGCATCCACAACTTCAACGCCGCACAAGCTGCAAACGCAGCAAACCATTTCGGTTATATTGCCCCCTGTTGGGCGCGAATCCCTGCCTATAACTATTTTTTTTGCATTTATCAAATCCAAAAAAGCCTTTGTGTGGCTTATAACCGTTTGCGGAGTGAGAGTTTTCCCAACAATGCCGCGAATCCCCGAAATAGAACGCATTAATTTCATGGTGGAAATTTAGAAAAAATTTTCTAAATTCCCCCTATGCACCAATCCATACCGAAAAAAATTCTGGACTTTTGCCTTGAGGCTGGGGCGGATTTTGCCGAGATTTATGAAGAAGAATCTAGGAAATCGCATTTGGCACTCAAAGACAATGCAATAGAAGGCGCTTCTGCTTCCATAATTTATGGAATTGGAATTAGAATGTTATACGGAACCGAAGTCCTTTACGGCTTCACAAGCGATGATTCGGAAGAAGTGCTTATGAACATAGCTAGGAATTTATCCCTCTCAAAAAATAAAAAAGGAGAGGCTAATTTTCAGTTTGGCAAAGAGCAAAGTTATGTGTCTTACGCAAAAGACAATTTCAAAGACCCTTGCAAATTGGGGCAGGAATATAAAAAAGAGTTTCTATTTGCGGCAAATTCAGCGGCTAGAATGGATTCAAAAATTTTGCAGGTAGAAGCCTCAATTGCAGATTCTGTGCAAAACATAAATATATGGAACAGCAGTGGCTTGCAAGTTTGCGATAACAGAGCCAGAACGAGGTTTTCCGTAAATGTAACAGCAGGGGAAGATTCGGAACGCGCATCTGCACACGAAGGCCCTGGTGCGCTAGGCGGCTTTGAGTTTATGGATAGCCTACCGGTTAAGGAACTGTCAAAGTCTTGCGCTGAAAGAGCTTTGAGAATGTTGAAGGCTCCATATATAGAAGGTGGGCAAATGCCTGTTATTATGGGAAATGCTTTTGGCGGAGTTATTTTTCACGAAGCTTGCGGGCACCCACTGGAAACAGAAGCCGTGCGCAGGCAGGCGAGTCCTTTTTGCGGAAAGCTAGGCGAGCAAGTGGCGCAAAGCGTGCTAACCGCCATAGATGATGGCACTTTGAGCGGAGTGTGGGGGAGCCTTGAAATAGATGATGAGGGTACTCCAGCTCAAAAAACCATTTTGATTGAAAACGGAATTTTGAAAAACTTTTTAAGCGACCGCGTTGGAGCAAAGGAATTAGGGCTTCCCTTAACCGGCAGCGCGCGCAGGGAATCTTATAAATACGCCCCTGTTAGCAGAATGAGAAATACATTTATAGCACCGGGCAATTCAAGCTTGCAAGAGATGTTAGCTACAGTTGATAAAGGGCTTTATGCTGCAAAAATGGCAGGCGGTTCTGTTAATCCGGCAACAGGGGAGTTCAATTTTGCGGTGGAAGAGGGCTACGAAATTAAAAACGGCAAACTAGGCGATGCGGTGCGAGGTGCAACATTAATAGGGCTTGGGCACGAGATTTTGCCAAAGATAAGCATGGTGGGGAACGACCTTGAACTAGCAGCCGGAATGTGCGGAGCAAGCTCCGGTCACATTCCTGTCACTGTTGGGCAGCCTTCAATTAAGGTAGATTCTATTTTGGTAGGTGGACGTTGAGTTTCCCTGCTTGATTCTTATTATATATACTCCTTTTGTCTGAACCGGAATTTGCAGATTTTGGGAATTTTCAGAATGGGTTGAGTATATTAGTTTTCCTTTTAGGTTATACACTTCTATTTTTGCGTTGCTCGGTAGGTGTATGGTGTTGCCTATTCTTATTGGCGTTGGCGCGACAACTGCTACTGCTCCGCAGTTTGCGGATACTCCTTGAGCTGAACCGCAAGTAGCGGTAACGTTTATGTTATAGCTTGTGGACTGAGTGGTTGCGCTTACATCCCAACAGTTACATGAGGGGCGGCCAGTCCAGTTTGGGTTAGTCGCAGGGCTGCCATCGCTGCATGTTAAATCTGGTATAGCAATGGAGGCACCTTTCTCAACACTTGATTGAAGACCAGTGCAAGTTAGCGTAACTGATGGCAGGTCTTCTATATCTTTGCTGATATCTATGTTCATTTTGGTCAATTCTTCATCGAAAAATTTAACTCTGTTGTTCCACCAAGTTTTCAACTTAGCAACCTCGTCTTTGTACGCCTGCAAAGTTCCCAATGCAAGCGGTGGCTGACCAGAAAATCCACCGCCCTTTCCAGGGGTGCAAGTGGGATTGCAACTTAGGGTGCCAATTTGAAGCGCAAAATTTTTCATTACAGAACCTTCCACGGCACCAGCTATGGAATCAATAAAACCATTTTGTTTGCTCATTGCTTGAATATCGGGTTTATATTTATCCCAATTCTTTTTCAATTTAGCCAAGAACACAGGGTCATCAAAGAATTTCTGGTAAAAGGCATGTTTAGGTTTTATGGGGGTTTGATATGTGGTATAATGTTTGGGGAAAGTGTTATTTTCCACCCCCCCTATCAAATCCAAATCCCATATAGGTCCCGCCTTGATTTTGCCGTCTTTATCCTTGTGAAAAAAGTTTGAAGCCGGAAAACCACTGGCTTGTGATTTGTTGTTAAAATCATAATTGTCCAAGAATTGTTCTAGCATCAAGTACTTGGCAACGCTTTCCAAATCCACCAAATCACGATAGCCGTTAGTTGGAAAACCAGTTTTATTAAACATAGTGCTTGTAAGGTTATTTACGTCTTTTTTCACAAAATCGTAGCCAGATGAGCTAGGCAAATCCTCCGGCGATTTTATGAATGTGTGCAGCTTGGCAGAATTCAAGAATTGCCCTGAATAAGTGTTATTCGGATAATCGGTGGCAAAACTAACCTCGTCTGCATCGCTTGGGCAGTGATAGTCAAACTCAACAAGCCAGCCTTCTTTTTCGTCTATTTCTAATCTGCCTTTGTTTACCTGAACAATATCTGTTATTTGGTAAATACCCTTGTATTCATCGTTTATATAGAAGTCCACGAGGAATTGGTTTGGTGTGCCCGGAATTCCAATGCGTTTGCCGAGTTCAAACCCAACCGCATTGAGGGCGAATGTAGGGTCGTACCAATTTGCAAGTAATGCCCAGCTCTTGTGTTTTTTTGTTTTTCCAAACATGGACTTATGCTCGGCAAACTTTATTCTATATGGTTTTTTGTCTCCAGCCCATGTGGAATTTCCTCGTCCGCGTATGGAATCGGCGGTACCAGATACAGAAATATTGTTCTCAGGATTGCTAGGGTCGGTTAGTGTAATTGAAGATGCAGCCGTGTATTTGTGGCTGAAAATAAGGTGTGCCAAACAGTTTTTGGCTGTAGCCTGCGAATATGACGAAACTGCGGTAGAGGTTATGGCAGCACCGTCTTTGGTGCTGACCTTAAGCTCTGGGAGAGCTGCAAGCGAAAGAACGCTTAGGAAGGCTATTGCAGTTAGAGCTTTCATTTTACAACAAAACGTTGAGTTCCAGATGTTGTTTTTACTATGTATATTCCTTTTGTCTGAACCGGAATTTGCAGAACTTTGGAATTTTCAGAATGGGTTGAATATACCAGCTTTCCTTGTAAATTATACACTTCTATTTTTGTGTTGCTTGGCAGGTTTGCGTTGCCGATTTTTATTGGCGCGATCTCGTTGTTAACTGTTACCGTACCACAGCTGGCTGATAGCTCTTGAGCTGAACCGCAGGTGGCTGTTGCACCTATGGTATAGCTCGTGGAGTTGGTGGTTGCGCTTACTTCCCACCCACCGTTGTTTTGCGGGCGGCCTGTCCAATTTGGGTTAGTTGCCGTGCTGTTATTGCTGCAAGTTAAACTGGGTTGAGCTATAGTGGCACCTTTTGCAACAGTGGCTTGAAGACCCGTGCAAGTTAGAGTAACGGGTGGTCCATCCACAATATCTTTGCTGGTGTCGATATTCAATTTGTTTATTTCTTGCTGAAAGAAAGTAATTCTATTGTTCCACCAAGTTTTTAACTTTCCAACTTCATCTTTGTATGCTTGTTTAGTTGCCGGAGCTTCTGGGTTCATGCCTCCAAAGCCAGGCATTCCGCCGCCCATGCACGTCATAGGATTAGACCAATCACATTGTTGTCCACCACCGCCGCCGTTTTGGAGCGCAAAATTCTTTTCCACAGAACCTTCTGCGTAATTGGCAATGGAATCCATAACCCTTGTCATATCTCTGATATCGTTTAGATATTTATCCCAGTTCTTTTTAAATTTAGCTAAAAATACCGGGTCGTCAAAAAATTTTGCATAAAATGGATGCTTGGGTTTTATGGGGTAATCATAATACTGATAGTGCTTTGGAAAATTTCGCTGATTGTCAACGCCTGCGGCTAAATCCAAATCCCAAAGAGGCCCGGCAACCATTTTTTTGCCCTTGTCTTTGTGCATAAAGTTGGAACCCGGCTGCGCTACATTGCTGCCTCCAACTCCAGTACCTGCTGCCATCGCTTTGTTGTTGAAATCAAAATTGTCCATAAACATCTGAATTAGCACATACTTTGCCATGCTCTCCAAGTCTATTAAATCGCGGTATCCATTTTCTGGAAAACCAGATTTATTAAACATAGTGGTTGTTAGTTGGTTTACCTCGTTTTTTACAAATTGATAGTTGGTTTCGGGTGACTTTATGTATGTATGCAACTTAGCATTTGATGGATAATCGGTGTTGAAATCAACCTCGTCTGCATCACTTGGGCAATGATAATCAAATTCAACGAGCCAACCATCTTTTTCGTCCACTTCCACTCTGCCTTTATTAACTTGAACTAAGTCTGTTAATTGATAAATGCCCTTGTAAGAGCCATTTAAATAAAAATCCACCAAAAAATGATTAGGGGTTCCGGGAAGCCCCATGCGTTTGCCAAGCTCAAATCCAATGGCATTCAAGGCAAATGTCGGGTCGTACCAATTTGCGAGTAGTGCCCAGCTTTTGTGTTTTTTTGTGCCAAACATGGATTTGTGCTCTTCGAATTTTATTCTGTAGGGTTTTTTGTCCACATTCCAAGTGGAATTTCCACGTCCGCGAATAGAGTCTTTGTTCGTTGTTACCGTAATGTTGTTCGCAGAATTGCTAGGATCGGTTAATGTGAGCTGCATGGAAACGTATTTGTGGCTAAAGGTATTGGTGGACTGGCAGTTGCCAGCACCTTGCCTATTTGCCGATGATGCAGTTATTGCAGCATCATTTTTTGTATTGACTTTTAGTTCAGGCAGAGCAGCAAACGAAAGGATGCTGAGGCAGGCAAGTGCCGTTAGAGTTGATTTTATGGCTATATTTACGTGCATAATAATAAAAATACATTATTATTACGAAAATATTACAAGTTGGAATAGAAAAAGGCAAAATACGCAAATATTTGTGATATTTGCGTATTTGCTCGTACTCTTATGTTCACTTTACAACAAAACGTTGTACTTTTTTCTCGCTTCCAAGCGTTGCGCGCATTATATACATTCCTGTCTGAATCTGGATTTTCAAAGTTTGGGAATTTCCAGAATGTGCTGAATATATACGCTTGCCTTGTAAGTTATACAGTTCTATTTTTGTATTGCTCGGTAGATTTTCAAACACTATTGCTTTGTTGATTATTTGCGCGTGAATGTTGAGTGCTACTTGTTTGGGTATTATTGGTGTAGGAGCACCCACTGTTACTGTGCCACAGTCGGCTGATAGCCCTGAAGCCGTACCACAAGTGGCTGTTAATCTTATAGTATAACTTGTGGTGGTAGAGGCTACATTTGTTGTCCAAGATGTATTGCCACTTGGGCGACCAAACCAGTTTTCGTTAGTTGCAGTGCTTCCATTGCTACATGTTAAAGTAGGCACATTGATGGTACCGCCTTTTTCAACAGTTTCTTGAAGACCTGTGCAAGTTAGCGTAACTTGCCCGTTATTCGTGCTACTGCTACTTACCGATCCATTATTTGCACTGCTACTGCTCACACTGCTACTGCTACTTATCGATCCATTATTTGTACCGCTACTGCTACTAGCTTTGCTACTGCTGCTAACATTGCAATTAGGAGTAGTCTCAGCAATGTCTTTGCTGCCATCTATTCCAAGTTGCCCATCGGTACCGTTAGCGTTTGAGCCAAGTTGTTGACCAACCCAAGTAAGGCGTTGAGTCCACCAATTTTTCAAATTTTGGACTTCTGTGTTAAATTGGCTCGTGGTTAGGGTGCCACTACCATTCATAGAATTGTTAGCCCATGTGTTGGCTCCTTTAGCCTGAATGCTGCCTTCCAATTGAGTTTTTATGTTGTCAATAATAGAACTCATGGATTGAAAATCGTTTTTGTATTGAATCCAGGCTTTTTTGTATTTGGCTTTGAATACCGGATCTTCCCAAAGCCTCTTGTAGAAAGCTTGAGTGGGTATTATAGGGTCTGTAGTAGTTTTGTAGTGTGCGGGAAAAGAACCTGTACCGCCACCACCAAACATGCCACCACTCGGAGCTGTTACGCCAGCAGCCAAATCAAAATCCCAAAGTGGACCTGCTTTAATTTTTCCGCATTCATCTCTTTTATACACAAAATTTGAACCAGGTGCGGCTCCATCTTGCGTTTTGCTGTTGAAGTCAAAATTATCCATAACCAATTGAATCAACACATATTTGGCAAAACTCTCAAGGTCAATTAGATCACGATAACCGTTGTTGGGAAATCCATTTTCTGCCATTTTATTGAGTAATGCCAAAAAGTCGCTTTTCACAAAACGAAGCTGCGTTGAATCATTTTTGTTCTTTGTGAAAGAAGTGTCGTCTAACTCTGGTGATTTTATTAATGTGGGAAGGTTGTATCTGCTGCTACCTGTGTTAAACCATTGCAAACATTCATCAGATGCTGGATCGTGGTAATCAAATTCCGCAAGCCACCCTTTATGCTTCTCTTTTAGGTCAACTCTTCCTTTATGAGACTGAACTTGCTCTGTAAGCTGGTATATGCCCTTATATTGGTTGTTTATGTACAAATCTACGAACCAATACCTATTTGTAAATTCAAGATTCATTTTCTTGCCCATCTCAAATGCCATGGCATTTAACGCGAATGTGCCGTCGTAGTGATTGGCGAGCAAAACCCAACTTTTTGCAGCGGTGTCGCCAAAAAGGGAGACACTTTCACCGAATTTTATCCTGAATGGTTTTTTATCCACACCCGAAGTGGAGTTTCCGCGCAGTCTAAGGGAATCGGGCTTTGAGGTTCTGGTTACTTCATGGTCGCGATTACTTGTGCCAGTGAGCTTAAATTCACTTACCTTAACATAAGGGAATTTGTACGGACCCATCAGGCCTCCTCCTCCGCCACCCCAACCTCCCCAACCAGCGTTGGTGTTGCAACCGTTATCGTTTTGGCGTTGCGGAGTTGCATTATTCAGGGTGGTAATTCTCATTTCTGGAATTGCCGCAAAGGAAAGAACGCTGAGGCAGACTATTGCCAATAGAGTTGATTTGATGGTCATAGACACCCCCAAATAGAAGAATTTTTTACCCTTATATAATATATATTATTATTACAAATATATTACAATTTGGAGTAGAAAAAGTTAAAAAACCGAATTTTTGTGATATTTGCCGCCTTTTCATACGTGCTTATAAGCATTTCCGAAGTTTTCTTCAATGAAAATAATGTGGAAAATATCATCGTTTCTTATTCCTAAAAACACCCTATTATCCCCCGTAGCCCTAAAAACGACCAAATCCTTTATTTCTGGGGTAACTATGCTTGGAAAATTCTTTAGCTTAATATCCTTGATTGATATTTTTTCATACCCATAGCTATGCCTATCGCTGACATTGATGGCATTCCATCCAAGATTACTCAACTTTTTCAAGCGAGTGATAAATTCGGCATAAAAACCAGCCTTGCCAGCAGGGTCTTGTTTTGGTTCATTCATCAAATACTTAAAACAAAATATAGGATAGCTGTCTTGTTTTTTACCAGTATTGGTTATATTGACTATCTGAGCAAATTCCTTTTTTATCTTACCCATAAGCTACTCTATCCGGGTCAAGAAGAATCTTTTAAGGCTATTATACGTTATTTCGCTATTTGGGCGTCTATTGAAAGCTTCCTTCCACGGCGGTTCCTCGTGGGTCATGCTCATAAGTTTTATAGCCGAAAACTGGCCATATTCGTCCATTACATTTTTGAATACATTATATTCCTTATTATTCGCAAACTTGATCATTTTCTCCTTTCCATTGAGAGTTATGGCGCCGTTTTCAAATTTTTTGAAGTGATAATACGCATTTTCCACCGCAGGCCCGTATGTCCAAGCCAATATAGGCTCTTCAAACAGTTTCTTGTCAAACATAGCAATGAAAAAACCTTGCAGGTAGTAAAGCATTTTTTGCAATTTCAAATTGGATATGATTTCTCCTTTATCGGCGTCACACTCGGCAACAATTCTATTGGCTACTATTATAGCCGTATTTCCCGCTTTCTTTAATTCTATAAGCTTTCCCATTATAGCCTCCAATCCTTATTGTGGAAATATACAAAATTCTCCTAAAATACCACAACTACCTCGGTATCAAAGCGCCTTCGCCAAAGATCTCTTTCACCATCTCTTATTTTAGAAACAACGCTGTAGTTATTCCGCCACTGAATAGCCGATTTCTTTGCAAAACCAAGGGTTAGGCCAGCCCTGAATTGAGCATCAAACTCAGTGCTGTCTGTTTTAAAATCCCTGCTGAAAATAGCGAGCTCCGCAAGGGGAATAAGCTGTTGCAGAGTATTTAAGCCTGTATTTATAAAGAAGTTTTCCTTTAATCTCAACCCTAAAATAGTAGCATTCCTATCATCAAAACGCTTTATATAAGGATTGGTGCCATAAGTTAACTCTGCCTCGCTTGCAAGCAATTTCTCTGTGCGCTTATAAGAAAGCGAAGAAATATAAGTAGTTATCATATCTTCATCAGGTGGAATAACGTGTTTTATTATGGCAGCTAAAATTAAATTGTTCTTTTTGTCGTCATATTCAACGCTGTAATTTTGCAGGTAGCGCGTGGAATCTGCCGTCCAAGAAAAACCGCCCCTGAGTTCCAATTTTTTGCCCAACTCATGGCGATATTGCAAGGTCAAATCGTGCCCTAAAAAACCAATGCCCGATGAGTCTAGAAAATCGTTAATTATTGAACGTTTATGAAAATAACGCTCATCAAGGCCGGCTTTCTCTTCCAAGCCAAAAGACTTTTTCATATAACCAAAACGAATCGTGCTAAAGTTTAAAGGGTTGTATTGAGCGTAGAGTTTATCTATTGTAGGCAAACTGTCTTTGCTGTTATATTCAAGGCCAATTTCTGCCCTTACTTTTTTCACAGGACGCAAAGACACGCCAACTTCTGCCCTGCCTATTCTTTTATAAGTAACTCTTTCGTTTTTATATGTGTTATACCTATATTGGTTGTCAAAGCCAACTTCCAAAGTACCATCTATTTTAATTATGGTTTCATCTTTTTCTGCCACTGCTTTCACGGTGGTATCTTTTGGAGCGGCTTTTTTTGCCTCTTTTTTGGTTTCTTTTTTGGCAATAACTGCAACAGTGGTGTCTTTATCTTTTTTGGCGTAAATTGTCTGAACCCCGATACCTCCGATTAGCAGGATTAGCAGGATTTTTAAATTGTTTGCCATATTTTTACCTTTTATATACCAGCTTGATTTCTGCGCTATCTGTTAGATAGTTCATCCTTACTATGGAAATTTTTAGCACATCATAGCCAAAGCGATTTTTTATGTCTTCGTAGAGTTCTTTTTTCTTATCTTTTGCCAAAAGTTTGGAGTTATCGTAGAATAAAAGTATTTGGTCTGTGCTGCCTATGAATGCTTTTTCGGCAATGAAAATACTAACGCAGAGCATAACATCTGCCAAAAGAACGGTGAATAGAGAGAGCTCATCTGTTGCAAGGGAGTTTATAACCCCAAGAATTATGGAAGCAAAGAGGAAGGTCATTTCGCGAATTTGAATTTGCTCCGTTCTGTAGCGCAAAATGGAGAGAATGGCAAAAAGCCCAAATGCAAAACCCGTTTTCACCTTAACCGAAGCCAAAGCCGAGGTCACCAAAAAGATTAAAATATTGGAGATAAAGAAGGTAAAAGAATATTCCCTTATCCTATGCTCCTTTGAATAAATGCCACAGATTAAAACATAGGCAAAGATGATATTTACAACAAAGCGAATAGCCATCGCAGCTACAAAAGCCTGGTCGTCTGCGCCAAAATGGAAAACATTCATGCTATATACTCCTGTGTTCATAAGATAGTTTTTTTACCCTTGGCAAAAAGCGATTTTTCTTTGCTTCTTCGTGGGTTAGAGAAACCCCAATGGTATATTTGGAAAAACCGCTTGGCGTTTTGCAAATTTTGCGGAAAAAATCTTGCGAAACGGTTCTTTCTGGGGTTCTTTCCCTTTTCAGTTCAACTATTGCGGTGTTGTTGAGTGCGAATTCCTCGCCGTTGTAGCCATATTTCAAGCCAAAATCCAAGGTCATTCTTTCTGGGAAATATTTGTTCAAAAGCGTTATGCGGTTAAAGAAAACAAAGAGGGTGGGAACCAAGTTTTCAAAATTGTAGTTGTTGGTGTGTATTAGGTTTGCAAAATCGTTGTCAAATTCGGATATGTCTTCCATGCCATCTCTGCGCTGGCGAAATTTTACCGTTTTTCCGGTATTTAATTTTTGCTTTATCTCGTTGTAAATTTTTCCGTTGCTCAAATAGTGCCGGGTGCGGAATTTGAATCTGTTTGCCCTTTTGTTGTGGTGCAGGTTAAAGCAGTGCAAGTCTGGGGTGTCAAAATAAACGGTTTTGTAGCTTTGGATAATTTCGTCGTTTATTTGGAGCAGGGAATAATTTTTTTGAATTTCTTCCAAAAAATCAAAGGCATTGTCGGTTTTTAAAACATATTTGGTATCAAATCTGTTCAAGAAAGACATGGCTTTTGACTCTTCTAGGGAAGAGCGCGAAAAAGGCTGCAAGCAATTTTGGAACAAGCAGTTTTGAAGCATATTGTTCTGGAAAGTTTCAAGCATTTTAAGATACTCCGTCTTGAGTGGTTATGCTACCTTTATTGCCGTCCCATTCTTTGGCATCTATGGCTTTCTTTTTCTTTGATTTTATACTGCCAGTGCCACCTTTAATTTCCAATTTTCCGTGAACTTTTATACCATCATCGTCTGCATCAATAGCTATTTTTCCATTGCTTATAGTAGCATTCCCATCTGTATTTATTCCTTTAGCTCCGGTTCCCGTGGTTTTTATTGTTAATTCGCCATTGTCTATATATAAATTCCCAGCTAATTTTATTCCTGCAGCATTGCTTTCATCTTCGGGGTCTGCGGGGTCTGTATGTTTGGTTCCCTTTGCTTCTATGGTTGTTTTTCCGCCTTTGAATTCCACAAGCCCACGTGACCTTATTCCTTTTGAACCATTGCCCGAAACGGTTATTTTAACTGTGGCACCATCTATTGAAGTTTTTCCCTCGCTTGCTATTCCGTGTGATTTTGCACCTGATGTTTGAGCTACAATTTCTCCGCCGGTAATTATCACTTTTTCTCTTTCGCTTTGAATTGCATCACCTGTGCTTGTGATGTTCAAATTTCCGCCTTTTACTTTAATTGTATCGTTTGCATGGATTCCATCATTAATGGCTTCTTTAACAATTATTGTTCCGCTTTTTACTTCAAAATCATTATCAGCTACTATTGCGTGGTTGAATTTTCCCTTCACTTCCAAAGAGCCGCTACCACCATCAAATTCGAGCTTTCCTTCGCTAAAAAAGGTACCTTTTGCTTGTTCTCCATCTGGAGTATTGTAGTTCGGGCCATCTGTCAAAAAGTTTTGAGTTCCGGTAACCAAATTGACGATTACCCGTTTGCTTTTTTGAATGTTTATGGCAGGACCTGTGCTGTTTGTGATGTTAACTCCGTTTAAGTAAAGCCCCTTTCTAACATCTCCATAAAATTTGAGCGAGCCATTCCTCGCAGTTCCGCTTAAAACAAAATTGTATTCTGTTTCTGTGCCATCGGGAATTCTAACAACTATGTTTTCGCCATTTTTAGTTATTTCGACTTCGCTGAAACCGTTTTCTATCTCAGGGGCACTTCCGTTTTTAAATTCAATTTTGATAGCATTTTCAACATTTATGCCACCTGGTCCAGATCCAGAACTTGGGCCAGAGTTGTTTTCACTGGAGCTAGAATTTGTAGGGTTGGAGTTGCCTCCGCTGGAACTAGAACCGCCACCGTTGGAATTGCCTCCGCCAGAGCTGGAACTTACACTAGGGTTATCTCCAACGGAGCTAGAGCTTCCATTATCTGGTTCATTACCCTCAGTAGAGCAAGCTAACAGAGCCACCAATGCAAGCCCCATTGCAAAAAGAAGAACAGGGCGAATGAAAGAAACGCGAATGTAATGGATTTGCAACATATAATTAAATATATATTAAAATATTAATTATTGCTAAAAAAATATTTATTATCGTTAATTATTTGTTAAAAACCTACGCTAATTTCCCCTGTCCAGAATCTATGCCCGTTTTGGCCCGTTTTTTTCCCCCTTTCTTCTGCATAAGAGCCAAATCTCATAGAAACCGCATCGCCAAAAAGCCCAAGCCCAACATTAAAAGCAGGGTAGCCGCCTTCGTAGCCGCCTCCAAGAGAAACTTTCGCAGCGTCTCCGCCAATGCCAAATTTAATGCCAGCAAGGGTACCTACACCCATTCCAATAACAGTACCTATGCCACCATAGCCATCGCCAATTACGGTACCCACGCCAAAACCAACTAACCCGCCAACAGCTCCAAACAATGCGCGATACCAAAAAGACATTTCCGTGGTAGGGGATGGTATAATCACCTGCTCAATTTCCGCTCCAAAATTCAAATGCGAGAAAAACTTTTCGGTTATTGTGCCATCTAAAATATCCACATAATCTATTGCAAAGTTCACTTTTCGCTCCCAATAGCTATTGCTTTGCAAAATCATTGGGCTTGCCATTGCGCCAATGGACAAGTTAGGGGTTATGGTTTCGCCAGCTAGCTGGCTAAAAAACACATTGCGAAGCGATGTTCCAAGCCTCACCTCTCTTGTGATTTGATAAAGCGCGCCCAAATCCATACCGATAGCCCAATCTGCACCACCTATATCCTCTAAAACATTATCAAATCTGTAATTCAGGGTATCTAAAAGATCTCCTATATTTGTTGTTATATCATTAAAACTAGAGCCAATTTCAATGCCTGGCTCGAAAGCGTATTTTGACTGTTTATATCTTTTCGCATATTTCAAACCAGCTCCAACAGACCATTTATCCACAGGTGAAAAGGCAAAAGCTGTTTGTATAACTCCATCTATTTGTATTGGGTTATAACCAAAAGTTGGAATAAAAATGCCCACATCTATGTAAGGAGCAACAGAAGTATTCAGCCAAGCAGAAAATCCAAAATTTGGGACTACAATTTCAAAAATACTGATTTGCATACCAACCTCAATATCGCTGCGATTCATTTTTCTTAAATTGTCTGCAAGTTCTGGGTGATTTTCTAAAGAATCCGGCAAATATTTCATGTCATCTGGAATAACGTCCATATATAAAGGGCACCAAGCGGCTTTGCCAAAATATCCAAAATCAAAGAACAAAACTCTTTTTACTATTGAACCAAATCTTGGTGCGCCACAAGCATTGATTACGTTATTTATTTCATCTGCCGGAAGAAAAACAGTTGCAGAAAGCAACCTAGCCTCGGAATGCAATTTTGGCATATAACCCATGTCTGGATCTTTTTCAAAATTTCCCAAGCGGCCTATGAGATTTAATCCGGCGGGGTTGTAGTAAAGAGCGTCTTTGCCATCGGCAACGGCAACAAAAGCGCCGCCCATGCCGTGCACTTTAAGAGAGCGATATGCTGGCCCTTTGGCAGAATACGCCAAGGTAAAAAGCAAGAAAGTTAAAGCTAGTGGAAAGTATTTCAATTATAACTCCTGTTTTTATTTAAGGCAATTTTCACCCGTGCACCCTTTGCAACTAGGATGAACTCGGTTCGGGTTGTTAGCCAGTTCTCTTTTTAACCAATATGCAACAAATTTGTTTTCGTCATAATTTGGCCAGCAGCCACCTATTTTTTGTTTTCGGTATTCAAGGTCATATTTAGGGGGGCATGTTGTGTCTTGCGCAACTTCAAGTTTAAGATCCAAATCTCTTGTTGTCCAGTATTTTGGGTCTTGCGTGAATTTTATTACGGTTACCAATCCAGTTATTGAATCTCCTGGAAGTAATGTATAAGTTGAATGATCTGGGTCATTATATATTTTCACTGGGGGGCGCAAAGTATCTGGCTTGTTATATTCCCAATTTTCATTGTTTCTATAAGGACTATTTCCCCACATAGAATTATTTATTGAGTTCATGCCCCATAATGGGCTTGTTGGATCTGTAGATGCCACTCTTGCATTTGCGTTTACAAGGCCATCCCCATCATTGTCTTGCCCATCTAAAAGATCTTCGTCTATGCAGCCGTCTCCATCTTCGTCAATATGTGTTCCCATTTTGTAAAAGGCGGAATAAGCTTTATACTTTTCAAGTTCATCTCTTAAATTCTTGTCTGCTTCTGGGTCATCACTACTTCCTGTAAGCCCAAGGCTGTTTAACATATCTTCCACTTCTTTAAAATCATCACCAAAGTTGTTTATTGATTCATTGATATTTTTTATTTCGTCTGGTATTTTAATTTGGTTGTTGCAACTTTTTGTACAAGCTTCTATTTCAGCGCCGTTGCATTTTTTTATGCAAGCGTCCAAATCTGTATAATAATCTCCCAGTTCGTTTTGCAAATCATCCATCATTTGCTTGGAATCAATAACAACACTCATTTTTCCAGTCTTATCTTTTGAGCATATTAATAACACTGGCGAGTCGTAGCTAAACTCGCCATCACTGCCTTTTTTGCAACCCCATTCTTCCCATTCAGAATTGCTTTTAGGGTGTTCTTGTTTCCTTGTTAAGCAGCTATCGCTATTTACATCATAAAAGCCCAAAAACCATCTTGAAAAGGTGGATAAGAGCAAAATGTTGCCAAAGTAACTTCTTTTGTATTCTCTGTCGCTTAAAGGAAATTGTTGGCCAGTTAAAGTTGTGTCGCTACAGTCATTGCTGGATAAGCCGCCGCAGAATGTTTTTCTAAAATCGGCTAGTCTCTCGTCTAAATTTACATATGAAGTTTCATCCTTGCCATCTATAGTTATTGTTACAGTAAAAGTGGTGTCCCAACCTTTATTTTCCTTGGCGCGCATGTGAAATTCATAAAGAACCGTTAAGGAATCGCGCCTATCCAATTCTGATAGTGCAGGAACAATTTTTTTCATTGCTTGAAAATAGTCGTTTCGCCTCTTTACGGTTACATTTTTTCCCATAAAGGGGCATTCGTTCTCTTCTGTTCTAACAAGGCTAGGCATGCTCAGAGGATTAACTCCATGCCACCATAAGCCAGCCCTTGCCATTCCAAAATACCCAAAAGATGATGAAGGATCAATTTCAACTATTCTTTTGCAAATATTATAAGAGCCTTCGAAATTGCCTTTTCTAAAGGCGTTATCTGCATCTATACGCAATGATTTAACATCATTGCCACCACTTGGAGAATTACTTCCAAATAAGTTATCGCTACAAGCTTCTAGTGCAAGCATGGCAAAACACAACAAAAAAATGTATAATTTTTTCATAAAGACTGAATATAGAAAACTAATGCCTCTGCTAAAGCCTCAACTTCACTTGTTTTGTGAGTGGCGTTTATATTTATTCTTAGCCTTGCAGTGCCATTAGGCACGGTTGGTGGGCGAATGCAAGGTGCGTAAAAGCCCTTTTCAAGCAAAAAATCCCTGCATTTTTGGGTTTTTTCCACTGTTCCAAGCACCACAGGCACAATTTGCGTCTCGCTTTGCAGGCAATTTATGCCAGCTTCGGTTATTTTTTGCCTGAAATCAGCAGACATTTTCAGCAAGCTTTCCCTGCGAAAGCTATCCCTAGTTGAAACTTCAACAGCTTTTTGCATTGCCACAACAGTGCCCGGAGAAATTGCCGTGGAATAAATAAAACTGCGGGCATTGCTGATTAGGTAATCTATAAGCAATTTGGAGCCAAAAACGCAAGCTCCCATGGTTCCGTAAGCTTTGCCAAATGTTGTTAGCGATAAATGAACCTTGCTCTCCAAACCGAGCTGCGCAACCAAGCCTTTACCCTCAGGTCCTAAAACCCCATCGCTATGAGCTTCGTCCACATAAAGCAAAGCACCGTATTTTTCCGCGAGATCTGCGTATTCCTTTAATGGGGCAATATCGCCATCCATGCTATAAACGGCTTCTACTGCTATTAACTTAAAATTCCCTGCCTCAACTCCTCGCAGAGCTTTTTCCAAATCTGCTGGACTATTGTGCTTAAAGCGGTGCAATTTTCCGCTACCTATTGCATAGCCATCTAAAATGCTAGCGTGGTTTAGCCTATCGCAGAACAAATGTGTTTTTGAATCGCAAAGAGAAGATATAACACCTAAGTTTGCGCTATAACCATTGTTAAAAATCAAAGCCGCTTCCGTGCCCTTCCAATTTGCCAACCATTTTTCGGTCTCTTCAAAAATTTTGTGATTCCCACCCAAAAGCCTAGATCCTTTGCTACCAGCTCCATATTTAATATAAGCATCTGCAGCAGCTTTTGCTATCTCAAAATGATTTGCGAGTCCCAAATAATCGTTGCTGGAAAAGTCTATGCCAGAGGGCTGGCTTAGTGAACGAAAAAGACCTTGCTTGCGTTTTTCTGCAAGTTTGTCTGCAATAACATTTTCAAAAATATGTGGCATAACCGTTTGTGAATATAGAAAATATCTACATTTCTTTTTGCGAGGAATGGTAGGTGAAGGCAAAACAGATAAAAAAAATACAAAGGCTGCTCTCTTTTTGGAGAAACTCGCAGCCCTTAAATGAACGCTTGCAACACAGCATAGACCAAGCTTTTATGATTGATTTTAACTACAATTCAAATCATATAGAAGGCAACACCTTGACCTATGGACAAACAAAATTGTTACTGCTTTTTGGAAAAGTGGAAGGCAAAGGTTTAATGCGTGATTTTGAAGAAATGAAAGCTCACAATGTAGGCTTGGAAATGATGAAAAAAGAGGCTTTGGATAAAAAACGCCCACTATCAGAAACATTTATTCGGGAACTCAATCGTACAATTCTCGCTGGAGATTTCTACAAATTAAGTTCAAACCGAGAGTACAGATATAAAATACACACAGGCGTTTACAAAACTCGCCCCAATTCCGTAATTACACCATCTGGCGAAATATTCAACTATGCTTCCCCAGAAGAAACCCCATCTATGATGGGAGACCTTGTGAAATGGTACAACAAAACTGAGAAAAAGGATAATTGCAATATCATAGAACTCGCCGCATTGTTTCACTATCGCTACATACGCATACACCCATTTGAAGACGGCAATGGCAGAATGGCCAGGTTGCTTGTAAATTATATATTGCTAAGGCACGGATACCCAATGATAGTTGTACAAACAGCCGACCGCAAAAACTACCTAGATTCACTTGGCGAATGCGACAAAATAACAGGAACAGAACCTTATAGCGGAGCAAATGCCACAATAGAGCAAATCACTCCTTTTGTGGATTACATAGCTAATTACGTAGAAAAAAAACTTGAATTCACCGAGCAAATTCTCACTGGAAAAATTCGCAAAATAGAAGAAACCAACAAAAAACAACAAAATGTCAGTGTAAATGTCAGGGTAAATAGCGATAAAAATGTCACTGTAAAAGATAATATTGTGAACATAATAAAGCAAAAGAGCAATGTCACCGTTTCGGAAATGGCAAATCTTTTAGGCGTTGATGAGAGGACAATTTATAGGAATATGGAAAAACTTAAAACCGCCGGAATTATTGAAAGAGTTGGCTCGGATAAGAGCGGTTATTGGGTGGTTAGATAATCAGATTGCTAGTTGCGCAACAGACACCTATATAATTCCCTGAATTTTCTACTTTTTCCTTATGATTATACATTTAGTTCTTTGGAAAATGAAGCCTATGGCGGATGGCCGCACGGGAAAAGAGAATGCCAAAATTCTGGTGCAGAGATTGAATGCCTTGAAAAGCGTGATTCCATGCGTTGTTTCATTAGAGGCAGGTCTTAATTACAGAGATTTGCCTTTAGCTTACGATGTAGGCTTGTGCACAACTTTCAAAACAAAAGAAGATTTGGAAACTTATCAAGATCATCCTGCGCACGTTCCTGTTGCAGATTGGTCAAGATCTGGCATTGCAGAATCAATATCTATGGCAGATTATGAAGTTTGAGGCTTTAGATGACTCCTGAAATAGAAAATCTGCGGCAGAAGATAGATTCAATAGAGGATAGTCTAATTTCGCTTTTAAATGAACGTGCCGAATATGTGCTTGAAATAGGCAAGATAAAAAAAGCGCAGGGTTTGCCTATTTCAGATTCAAAAAGGGAAGAAGCTATTTTAAAGAGAGTAGCAGAAAAAAATCCAGGCCCCATGAGCAATGAGTTTATGATTGATGTTTTTAAGAAAATTATAGATGAGTCTATCAGGTTGGAGAGCTAATTTTGAGAATTGTTCTGGTTGGTTTTGGCTTACTTGCTGGTTCGGTTGCTTCTGCAATTAGGCAGGCTAATTCAAAAACCATAATTCGTGCGGTTAGTTCAAAAGAAACCATTGCAAAGGCCAAAGAACTTTCTTTGGCAGACGAATTTTTTGAATATGGCGAAGTGGAAAAATGGTTGCCAGGTTCAAATTTAATTTTGCTGTGCGGCCCAATAAAGCATATTTTATCCACAATTGAAACTCTCAAAAACAATGCTGGTTTGTTCAGCGAAGAGGTTATAGTAAGCGATATTGGCAGCACAAAAGAGCAAATTTGCGGTGCTGGCTTTGCGCTTGGCTCACCCTTTGTTTTTGTAGGTGGGCATCCTATGGCTGGCTCGGAAAAACGCGGCGTTGAACACAGCGACCCTTCCATTTTTGAAAATGCTTATTGGCTTTATTGCCTGCCAAAAAATTTAAGCGAATTGCCAAAACCATTAAACGAACTTTTAAATTTTTTAGGAAGCCGTCCGGTTCAAATTTCTCCGCAAGAACACGATTTTGCAATGTCATGGCTGAGCCACGCTCCGCAGCTACTTAGCACTTCAATGGCGGCTGGCATTTCACAAGATATTGCAAAAAATCATCTGCATTTGGCAGGGCGCGGTTTTAGGGATATGACTCGCATTGCCGGTTCTTCTTGGGGAATGTGGAAGGATATTTTGGAAACAAATAAAAAAAACGTTGAATGCGCGCTTGAAACTTATGCAAAAAAAGCTTTGGAAATAAAAAATGAATTGACTTCTGAGCAGTTTGGCGAACTTGAAAATAATTTTTTGCAAGGCAACAAAATACGCCAACATTTGCAATCGGGAAAAAATTACGCATATCCGCTTCACGAAATAGTGGTGCGCATTCCAGACGAATCCGGTTCAATACTTAAAGCCTTAAATCCCCTTGCAGAAAAAAACATAAATATCAGGGATATTGAGCTTATGAAGGTGAGGGAAGGCATTGGCGGAACTTTGCTTTTAGCCTTCAAAGCGGAAAGCGATGCGAGTAATGCGATTAAAATTTTGGAGGAAAAAGGGATATATGCCACCAGCCGCTAGAGTTACGGACATGCACGTTTGCCCAATGCAAACACCCGGTACGCCACCAATCCCGCACGTGGGCGGGCCAATAACAAAAGGGGTTTCTTCCGTGCTAATAGGGAAGTTGCCAGCCGCAACGCTCAGTTCTTCCTGTTTTTGCGCCGGTTCTCCTCCAGACACAATTGTCAGAGGTTCAAAATCTGTTTTAATAGGCAAAAAGCCTGCTGCCAGAATGGGTGATTCCACCATTCACGGCGGAACAATAACAAGCGGCTTTCCAACTGTTTTAATAGGGGGATGAGCTTGGTTGGCATAAAGGGTGAATTTGAACTTTACACAGAAAGGGAAGCCTTTTTCAATTGCGCATTTTTGGCAGCTCTTGCAAATGGAACCACAATAATTCACGAAATAAAAGCCATGCCAGATTTTGCAGATTTTGCCTCTTATTTAAAAAATATCGGTGCTCAAGTTGAGATAAAAGACACCCAATGGGAAATTGCTGGAACAAATTTCAGATATGAAAAACCTTTGAATTTGGAATGGATAGGGGATGATTTTCCACATCAAAAAAGGAATCAAAAAATAATAGAATGTCTGCTTGGAGGTACAGCATTTCACTGCGAAGAAAAAATAGCGGTTAAAGATTCTCTCATAAGGGAATTGCTAGCTTATGGCGCAGAACTGCAGTGGTATCAAGACGGTCCAGACGAAAGCGATGAGCTTGCTAGACGCATGGCAAAATTGCAGGGAATAAAAAACGAAAGAAAATGGATATGCGATATACCTCCCATATCTGCCTTGCTCGCAAGAGATAGATTTATAGCAGGCGATGTGACACAAGCTGCTTTTTTGGCACTAGCTGCATCTTTAATTTCAGATTCGGATATTGTTGTGAAGGCGGTTAATTTAGATTCAAGCAGAGCGGGAATTTTTGGAGCCTTTAAGAGGCTGGGCGCAGATATTGAAATTGTTGCCCGCCATGAAAGAGGGCGTGATATTTGGGGAGACTTGAGGATTAAAAGAGCTAAAATGCTAGTTGGCAGGCGGCTTGGCACAGATGTTTTGCAAACCTGTTTAGACGAAATTCCCTTGCTAGCTGTTCTTGCGTGTTTTGCCGAAAGCGAAACCATTTTAAAAATTCCAGACTGGGCAGTTGATTTTTACAAACCTATTTTAGCGGCCATTTATGAAAATCTAAAAATTGCAGGCATAGAATGTGGCCTTTACGAAGATGGTTTAATTTTGCGCGGCAAAGCAGAAATTGAGGCAGATGGTTTTGATTGCAAAAACATTCCCATTTTGGGGCTCGCTTTGCACATATTGAATAAAAAAGCAAAGAGCAATGAAACTGTTAAGGGAATTGAGTGTGCCCAAAATTTATGGCCGGGGGTGTTGAATTGAAAATAGGCATTGTAATTCGCAAGGAACAAAACCCCAAGCTGCGTGAGGCTTTGGAGGCTATAAAATTGTGGGGCAGGGGAAAAAACACTCAAATTATTTATGGCCCCGAATCGCTTTTGAAAAAATGCGATATTCTGGTTGCCGTTGGCGGAGATGGTACGGTGCTTTGTGCCTCTCGCATAGCTTGCGGAAAGGAAATTCCCATTGCCGGCATAAATGCCGGCCGCGTTGGTTTTTTAGCAGAATATGGCATAGAAGAAATTCCCGTTGTTTTGAATGCTCTTTCAAAAGGTACTTTCAAAATTCAAGACCGCATAATGCTGGACTGTTCTGTTTATTTAAAGAATAAAAAAATCCTGAGCCGCACCGTATTGAACGAGGTTTTTATTCACGCCCACGCTCCTGCGAGAATGGTGAATTTAGAGGTTAAAATAAACGATAAATTTTTAACCGAATATTGGGCAGACAGCCTAATGCTTGCCACTCCAACAGGTTCCACAGCATACAACCTTGCTGCCGGAGGCCCAATAATATATCCCTCTGCGGAGGCTTTTGTTTTAAATCCCGTTAATCCGATGAGCTTATCTGTTAGGCCAATTATCATTCCATCTTCTTGTGTTTGCAAAATTAAATGCGTTCAGGGCAGCAACGCAGAAATGGTTTTTGACGGACATTTCACAGAACATTTGAGCGACAAAGCCGAACTCCTAATTTGCCGCAGCCGCCACATAACACGCTTTGCCCACACCGATGATTCGGGTTTTGTTCAGGCACTCAGGGAAAAGTTGGGGTGGACTGGAAAAAATAATTTCATCAAAAAGTAACTTTTCTACCTTACCCCTATGTGCGGAATAGTTGCTTACATAGGTTTTAGGCCTGCCCTCTCCATTTTACTCGATGGTTTGAAAAGACTTGAATATAGAGGTTACGACAGTTCCGGGGTTAGCTTGCTCTCTGGTGGCAAAATAAAAACTGCAAAGGCAGTTGGCAAAATAAGAGAACTTGAAAAAAAACTGGAAACGGAGCAGTTAGATGGTTTTTTGGGAATTTGCCACACCCGCTGGGCAACGCACGGAGAACCTAGCGAAATAAATGCTCATCCTCATCTTTCCGCAAACGGGAAAATAGCCATAGTGCACAATGGGATTATTGAAAACTACGCAATCCTCAAAAAAAAATTACAAGCCGAAGGCGTTAAATTTGTATCCGATACAGATACCGAAGTTGTTGCGCATTGGATAGCCAAGTTTTACAAAGGCAATTTGGGCAAAGCGGTTTTGGAAGCACTTAAGCATGTAGAAGGTGCCTTTGGGCTTGCTGTGATATGCGAAGATGAGCCAGATGTTTTAGTTGGTGCGCGTAGAGGCAGCCCTCTTATACTTGGAGTTGGCGAAAATGAAAGTTTTTTGGCAAGCGATATTTCTGCGATAGTGGGGCACACAAAAAAAATTGTTTATTTAGAAGACAACGATGTTATAACCATTGGTAAAAATCATTTTGAAATAAAAAATATAAAAGATGTAAAAGATAAGAGTGTTAATAGAGAAATTCAAGAGGTTGATGCGGATTTGGAAATGGCACAAAAAGGCGATTATCCGCATTTTATGCTGAAAGAAATTTTTGAGCAACCCGAAGCGCTTAAAAACTGTACGCGAGGCCGCTTGCTTTTAGCAGACGGCAATGCCAAACTTGCGGGGTTGGATAATTCACTTAAAGAATTAAGGACTATAGACCGCATAATAATAACAGCCTGCGGAACAAGCTACTATGCGGCAATGGTAGGGGAGTACCTTATTGAAGAATGGGCAGGCATTCCCGTTGAAGTTGAATATGCTTCGGAATTTCGCTACAGAAACCCTATAATAGGCTCAAACACCCTTGTTTTCACCATATCCCAAAGCGGCGAAACGGCAGATACTTTGGCTGCACTAAAAGAAGCTCAGAATAAGGGAGCAACGGTGCTTTCTATATGCAATGTGGTTGGCTCAACCATAGCAAGGGCATCCAACGGCGGGGTGTATTTGCACGCGGGCCCGGAGATTGGGGTTGCAAGCACAAAGGCATTCAATGCGCAGGTAACTGTTTTGGCTCTGGTAGCTCTTTTGCTCGGTCGCCAGCGCAGGCTTTCTTCTGTTCAGGGAATGGAAATAGCTCAATCGATAAATTCCCTGCCTTTGGCTGTGGAGCAAACTTTGAAACTGAGCGATGAAATTTTGAAAATAGCTCAAGTATATTATAAGCACACAAATTTCCTTTATCTGGGTAGGCATTATCATTATCCGGTTGCTATGGAAGGTGCTTTGAAATTAAAAGAGATAAGTTATATCCACGCAGAAGGCTATCCGGCAGCAGAGATGAAGCACGGGCCTATAGCTTTGATAGATGCAAATATGCCTGTTGTGATAGTTGCTCCAAAAGATGCTCTTTTTGATAAAATTGTTTCAAATGCCAGAGAAATTAAAGCTCGCGGCGGAAAATTAATTGTTATAACCACTAGTGATTCCGCGCCATTAGATGAATTTGCGGAGCATATAATAAAGGTACCTACAGTGAACAATGCACTTATGCCGGTAATCACAAGTGTGCCATTGCAGCTTTTGGCATATCACATAGCTGTGCTGCGCGGCAACGATATTGACCAACCAAGAAATTTGGCAAAAAGCGTGACTGTTGAGTAGAATGGCATTAATAAAAACTATTCCAAATCATTTTTCTTTGTGCGTGGACAATCGTTGTTTCCGGTGAAGCAAGCTGTGCAAAATGGCAAGGAACATTTTCCGCAGGCTTTTTTAAGCCCTTCTAGGCTTATGTATCCCAGACTATCGGCACCGATTTTTTTGCATATTTCGTCTAAACTCATTTTGTTGGCTATCAAATTTTCTTCATTGTCTATATCGGTTCCATAATGACAGGTATAACGAAATGGCGGTGAGGAAATTCGTATGTGAATTTCACGTGCCCCTACATTTTTAAGGCTTTGCACTATTTTTTCAATAGTTGTGCCACGCACAATGGAATCGTCCACAAGCACAACTCGTTTGCCGCGAACGTTCACTGCTAAGGGATTGAGTTTGAGCCTTACAGCGCTATCTCGCTGGGTTTGAGTTGGGTAAATAAAACTCCTGCCTATATAGCGGCTTTTCACAAAGCCCGCTGCCAGAGGTATTCCGCTTTTCGCACTATATCCACTTGCGGCATCCAAACCAGAATCTGGCACTCCGCACACAACATCGGCATCCACAGGATATTCCTCTGCTAGCCTATAACCCATATTGTAGCGAGCCTCATATACGCTTAAAGAATCTATAATGGAATCTGGTCTTGCAAAATACACATATTCAAAAATACATAGCCCGCCTATTTTTTCTTTTTCTGCGAGCTTTCCTTGATAGGCTATTTTTCCATCTTCAATAACAACAACTTCACCGGGTTGCACATCCCTAACAAACTTGAAACCGCAAGTATCAAGTGCACAACTTTCAGATGCAACAGCACACCCGCTGTCATTTTCCCCAATGCAAAGGGGGCGAAATCCATTTGGGTCGCGAACCGCAATGAGTTTGTGCTTGCCGCTTGCAATCACAAGCGAAAAAGCTCCCTGCAATAAATCAGTGGCCTTAACTACGCCGAGAATTGCGCTTTGTGTTTTGGTTATGCAATATGCTATCAATGCCGATACAACCTCGCTATCGCTGGTGGCATCAAAGCGAACACCGTAGCTTTTTAATTTTTTGCGAATTTCTATTGCATTTGTTATATTGCCATTATGAGCAGTGGCAAGCCTTCCGGTGAGGTATTCTGTTACAAAAGGTCCCACATTTTCTCTTATGTTGCCGCCTGTTGTGGAATAGCGGTTATGTCCAACAGCAACACTGCCTTTGGGCAGGTTCTCAAGATTTTTGGTGGAAAACACCTCGCTAACAAGCCCTATATTCTTGTGGCAAAAAATTCTGCCATCCTCCACCACAGCAATACCAGCTCCTTCTTGCCCACGATGCTGAAGCGAAAGCAAGCCATTATAGGTAACGCCAACTGCTTCATCGGTCGTTAAATTAACACCAAAAATGGCACACTCTTCGTTTAGCTTATCATTAAATTGCACAGAGGGAATATAGTAAATTAGGCCAACAAGTGGCCTAGTAATTCACCCCTCTCCTAACCGCCTTAAACCCCGCATTTTTAATAAATTCCTCTGCCTCTTCAATGCTCCCCACACCTTGCGAGCGCATTACCCTCTCTTCCAAAACAACGCTGCTGATGTCGTTTGCGCCAGCATAAAGCGCAAGCTCCCCCAAAACCTTGCCCATACCGAGAACCGAAACCTCTATGTTTGGTATGTTGTGAAAAAACAACCGGCAAAGCGCAACGAGCTTTATGTATTCTTCGCTTCGCACGTGGCGAATGGGGAAATTTTTTGTTTGAGGCTGGAACACCCAAGGGATAAAACTTTGAAAACCGCCTGTTTTGTTTTGAACCTCGCGAACATAATTCAAATGCTGGATAATTTCTTCCGGCGTTTCGCTTGAACCGATAACTATATTAGCACTGCCGGGCAAACCCGCCTTGTGGCACTGTTCCATAACATTCATCCAATCTTTTGCGGATAATTTGTTAGGGGCGAGAATTTTTCGCATTCGGCTTGTCATTATTTCTGCACCCGCACCGGGGACAGATGAAAGGCCTGCTTTTTTCAATTTTTGCAAAAGTTCAGGAAGCGGTATTTTATTATTTTCTGCAATGTGGAAAAGTTCCACAGGAGAAAAACCGCGTACTTTGAATTTCAGTTTTTTGTTTAAAGTGTTAATTATGTCAATATAATAATCAAGCGGAATTGCCGGATTAACCCCGCCTTGAAAAAAAATCGCATCTGCTCCTTGTTTTTTTGCGGCAAGGGCAAGGGAGATAATTTCCTTTTTGGAAAGGGTGTATGGTTTTGTGTTTTTGAATGAGCAAAAGGAGCAGGCAATTTTGCACACATTGGTGTAATTTATTATTCTAAAAACCGTGTAGCTAACATTTTTTTTGCCGTGAATTTCAACACGTTTTTTATGGGCTTCTGCGGCAAGTTCAGCCCAGCTTGCGTTTCTCCATAGATTTAGCGCCGCTTTTGCGGAGAGAATGTCCATCACTTTTGCCTAAACCTCGGAGCAAAATTTTGCTTAGGCTTTTTAGGAATGGGCAGTTTCCTCCCCAATAAACCCGCTCTGTCTGGCACAAATAGCATTGCCAGTTCCAGCCTTTTTAACACCGGATGCCATTCTATTGGCATTGTTTTTCTCAAAACATAGCCGGCGTTTCGCCAGCGGTCTGCTTCTTTTGCTGCATTTTCCAAATCGTTTGTTATGTGAACCACTCTTTCCGGCTTTGCGTTTGCTATTGCCTCCGTTAAGGATTGAGTTAAAAGCTCGCCATAAGGCGGATTCAAAATAATGGTCCATTTGCCTTTGTTGATTTCTCCAGCAAAAAAACTTTTAACCCAAGTCACATCTAATTTGGAGTGGTAAAAATGGGCGTTTTTTATTCGCAAACTTTGAACATTCTGCGTGAAAGATAATTTTGCCCATTCCCTTGCATCAAGGCAGTGAATATCCTTGAAATTTTTGCAAAGTTGCATAGTTTCTATTGCCGCTCCACAGTAGCAAGAGAGCAAGCGATCGTCTTTTGAGGGGTGCAACCAATCGCACAGTTTTTCGCCAAGATGCAAATATGTTCCCTTGCTACGCGGAAGCCAATCCAAAATGTGGAAATACAATTCCGTTTGCGCCAGCTTAATATATTCAGAGCCAAAACCTTTGTGCAAAGTGTATTGCATAGCCGCGGGTGGGCTAGAAACATCAAATGCAAAAGAGGGTTTTGTTTGAACTGAATGAGCGCATAGAATTTCGGGGCGCATTCTTTGCAAATAGTCTAAAAAGGTTTTATAGTTCCTGCTCTGTTCTGGGGTATTTAAATTCGCTTGAATTAACATGCCATAACTGCCGCTTCCGTTTGAGCGAAAAACAATCTGCACAATCTGCTTTTTAAAAAAACGCAAATGCTCTTTTGAAAGTTGCTCTTCTATTTTTTGCAAACACTCCGGCAAGGCTTCATCTGGAATCCCCTCCCAAACAAGGGCTCTTTTGCCTTTTATCTCTCTAAGCACATATCGCCAATCGCCCCCGCCAATTTCTGCCTCTGCCGAAAAAACTGCCTGTATTTTCCCAGGGATTTTATTAGTCGCTGCCCAATCACTTATTTTTTGTTTTTTATCCATACGCCCATACTTTCCCTAAACCTATGGATAATATAGAAATTCCGAAAATTCTTTAATTCTGTAAATTCTGGTTCAGACAATTTATCCGCAAATTATGCGTTATGCAATTTGGGTGTTCGTCTGGGTAGTGGCTTGTGAGAATTAGTGTTGTTTTTTCGCTTATTTTGTCTAGAAGCAAAAAAAGCCTATCTTTTGATTTCTCGCTCATGCCTTGAGTTGGTTCGTCTAAAATCAGAACAGCCGGAAATTTTGAAATTGCTCTTGCTATTAAAGCAAGCCGCAGTTCTTCTTCGCTCAAATCCCTCAACGGTTTGTTCAATTCGCTACCAAGCCCTAGAGTTGCTAGTAAATTCATGGCAATTTTTTTTTCATCTGCCAAAACAGGTTGAGGAAAATTTTCCAGAAGTGCACCAAGTACCGTGATTCTTCGGTGTACCTGCAAAGCCATTTCTGGAGAAAAAAATCCCAGCTTTTTTTTATGCTCCTCAATAGAGAAATTCTCTCTTACATTCTGCCCCATAAGCTCCAAATCGTTTTTGTAAATCTGCGGATGCTCTCCGCCCAAAATGCCGAGCAGCGTGCTTTTTCCGCTGCCATTTGCTCCGGTAATTACCCAATGCTCGCCTTTGCGCACTTGCCAATTTAAATTTTCAATGATTTTCTTTTTGCCAAAAGATATGCAAATATTTTTTAAAGAGAAAAGCATTTCACCTAGCAAGGCCGGCTCTTTTATTTTTTTCGTTTCGTAAATATTTTCATCATTTGCAGTTATCGATATACATCGCTCATCTTCCCTTTTCAAATTTATCTGCATTTTAATGCCTTTTTGCTGGAATAGCTTTATGCGCTCTGCCAAAAATTCCCTGTATGCAGGGTCTAGGCCGCCAAAAGGGTCGTCTAAAATCCACAAATCCGGTTCTTCCATATAATTGCGCGCGAGCATTAGCCTGCGAAGCTCGCCATTGGAGAGGCTTGGCAACTTCTGATCCAATATATGCTCTGGAATGCCTGCAAGTGAGAGAGCTTCACCCAGCAAAGCGCCATTTGTTTTTGGAAAAGGCTCGCTTTCAACAAAATGTTCTGAATTTAAAAAAAAGGGATTTTTCAGCAAAAAATCCCTTGCCGATGGAGAATCTTCGTCTTCCAGAGAAATAAATCTCTCCTGCCAAAACCTTGAAAGGGCTTTCTTTATCTTTCTCTGCAAATCATTGCCAAAACGGGATATTTTCATATTCAAAGAGAGTATTTGCCACTACAACTTCTCTTTCAAATTATGCTCGGCATTTCTAACCAAAGGAATTTCGAGCAGAGCTTCTTGCCGCTTTTCACGTTCTTGCTGGGCAAGAAAGCGTTGTCTTTGCTGTTTGTAATAGTTAACTTGCTGATTGTAGCGCAAAATAATTTCTTTTGATATTATGAATTCCATCCTTTTCAGATGATTTTCCATATTTCCGAGCGAATGCATTATTATTATTATGGCGAGAAATAGCACTATGGCAAAAGCCGCCGCAAAAAGTATTGCCAATCTGATTTCTGGTGCAGGAATGCTCATATTTTTTGATACCTGAGCGTAAAGATAGTAAATTTCATATAAATTTTTTTAAATTCTCACTATGTTCAAAGCTTTTCCGCACATTGCCTCCATAGATATAGGGAGCAACAGCACAATTCTTTTGGTTGCAAAAAAAGAAGAAAACAATTTGCGCGCCTTGGTGCAAAAAATTGAAGTTTACAGGCTTGGAGAGGAGAATTTAGAAAGGCTTTGCGAAATTTTAGCTAGTTTCAGAAGTTTGGCACATTCGCTTGGCGCAGAAATTAAAGCAGTTGCTATGACTGAAGCAGCAAGAAAGGCAAAAAATCAGGAAGAGCTTTTGCAGGTGGTAGAAAAAGTTCTTTGGGTAAAACCTCGCATAATAAGCGGCGAAGAAGAAGCAGAACTTTCTTATAGGGCAGTTTCAAAGATTTATGGGCAGGGAATTTTAACTGTTGATGTTGGCGGCGGTTCAACTGAACTGGCAAATGGGAAGAATTTTTTGAGCATTCCTGTTGGTGCGCTTGAACTCTATGAACGCATGGGTGCAATCCCTGGACCTGAATACAAAAAATGGTTAAAGGATTTTTTTAAGGAAATTAACATAAAACCTTTTGCGAAAAGAGAATCTTATTTTGTTGGCGGAACCTCTGTTGCTCTTGGAATGCTTGCTAAAGAAATGCACAGCTTCAATGCAAATGCCTTGGAAGGTCAATCTATTTTTGTTGCTGATATTGAACGGATTATAATACATTTAAGCGGTTTATCTAAAGAGCTGAGAAACACAATACCAGGTTTGGAAAAAGGCAGGGGAGATATTATTATATGCGGGCTTTATTGGATAAGATCTCTTTGCGAAAAATTAAAAATAGATTCCATAAAAATTTCCACGCTTGGTTTAAGATTCGGGCTTCTGTGTGACTAATCCCATTAACGAATGGATTTTAAAGGCTGCGCAATTTGAGGAGCCTCTTGTGCAAGTTGCTAGCAGAGCAAAAACTTTGCAAGTGAAAATAAACTGGTTGTTGCTGGGTTGCACTTTGCAGCAGAGAATAGGTCTGGCCGAATTGCAATTTTTTTTAACTGAATTACAAAAGGAAATAAACGATATTGCTTCGTTTCCAGTTCCTTCTGAGAATTTAATTTTAAGCATAATTTCAAAATGCAGGCTTAGAGACTGGAACCTTGCTCCACAGGCAGCCGGCATAATCTGGAGCGTTGGCAGGTTTGCTCGTGCTAGGGAAAATAGGCTTGATTTATGGGCAAAAAATAATTCCCCATCTGCGCTTTGGCAACAGAGCGGCGAAATTTTTTATATGGGCAAGAGCAACCCGCTTCGTCCAAAAGTTTTGGGATTTTTATTTCGCTTGTCTTTTCTCTCCAACACAGGCGAGGGCGTTTTGCCGCCGCTTCCTAATTCCGCTGGGGCAAGGAGGTGGCTAATTCAATCTGGCATTTACAATTCAGAACAGTCTCCAAAAGAAAAGCTGAGGGATGCAAATTCTCTTTACAGAGAATTATCTCCAAAAAATCCATCTCTTGCTTGCCACGCCTTGCAGTTTTTTGCAGAACCTGTTGATGAAAACATTTATTTTTGCCAAAGAATTTTTCCGTGCAATTTGTGCCCAATTGGTAATTTTTGCAAGTGGGCGAGATTTCCCCTTTAAAAAGTTGACAAAGTGCATAAAAAAATATATATTATAAATAATATGGAAAGTTTTGGTATAAAACCAGCAGTGGATTCTTTTGTTGATGGAATAGTCCATTTAAGCAAAAGCGTTTCTGACTATACCTTGGATTCCGATTTTCTTTTCAAAGGCGGCTATAAATGCCTAGAAAAAGCCGTGGTTTATGCAAAGGAAGCCATAGATAAGGTTGTGAAAAAGCAACCTCTTTCAATTAACCCCTTGATTTTCGTTGGCGAAATAGACTCTTGCAAAAATCACCTGCTTCACGCAATGTGGAACACATTGTTAAAAGAAAAACAGAAAATAGGGGAAGAAGAACCAATTGTTCTTTACTCGCATATTACACCTTTTCACGATTCTATGGTGGCTCTGTACGAAAGCTTTAACGATGAAGAAAGGAAGGCTTTATTTTTGAAAATAGTAGAGAGAATTAAAGGCGTAGATATGGTGTTTATAGATGAAATCCAATATTTGGAAGGCAAGAGAGCCTTGAATTTAATACTTGAAGTGATAAAGTTTATGGAATCCATAGGCAAACAGATGGTGATGACATCGCAGAAAATTGACATTGACAAAACCGGGTTAATCCCTGATCTTGCCGAACGTCTTGATGATTTTGAGTACATTAAAATTTCCTCGCCAGATACCGAAGACCGCCTTAAAATGCTGGAAGATTTTATGAAAAAGGAAAATCTAAGCCTGAAAAATCAGCAGCTTAGGGATATTTGGGCAAAAAACACGGAGAAGCGTTCCTTAAAGTGTTTGATGAACAAGTTAAACCGCCTTGTTTGCGAAGCGGAAGACAGGGTAATAACTGCCAAAACAATGGAGCAACTTTTTGAAGCAAAAGACTCTGCAAAGAAAATACTGGATATCATAAGCGCACGTTTCAAGATAGACCCTAAAACGCTGATAAACGAAGAGAGAAAATTTGCTTATGAAAGATCTATTGCGATGTATTTTATAAAAAATGCGAATAAGGGTATGGATTTTGACAAGGTGGGAAAAAAACTAGCCAGAAGCGAAAACACGGCAAGAATAGCCTGCGATGGCATAGAGCGAGCATTAAACGGCGGCAAGGAACACTTCAACAAAATAAGACCTGCACAAATTAGAACAGATGTAGAAGAAATACTTCAACTTTTGCAGTACAACTAATTCCAACTAATTCTAAATAAAAATTTAGGGTTTTTGTCATTTTTATGACATAAATGAGTATATTTTTTAGCATGTTTTTACTTTCAAATAGGAGTTCACAATGAGCACACTCAAAAAGCTCGTCATATTCTTTATGGCACTTTTCGCCTCAACAGCTTTTGCTGCGGGTGAAATATTTACAAAGATTGACCGCTTCGATAAAAATTCGTATTATGGGATATCGAAAACGGATTATTGGTATAACTTCGTAGCGGAAGGAGGGCAGATTTCCAATCCGGGAGATGGTGACGCGGTGCTGGGCAAATATGGCAATGAAACCGTTGCAGAAATAAAAGGTATTCGTGCGTCATCGTCTGCTACTGCGGCTATTGGAATGGACTTAAGAGGCAACGGGGCTAAATATAATTTGAGCCAGTGCAACTCTTTCAAGTATAAATACAAAGGGAAAGGTCATACCATACATTTTCAACTTAAACCAGAAAGCTTTCCAAATCCTGCGCCAGTACCTAGCGATGAATGGAAATATCTCAAGAACTATTGTAATATAAGCAAGGCTATTGAAGATGTTAATGCTTGGACTGAAGTTGAAATTTTATACACCGATTTTGCTAGATGTGGCGATAATCTAAATAATTGGGGTTGGGATTCTGATATTGATGATGTCGCTGGTTTTAACAATTCAAAGATGAGCAAAGTAGTTCAGTTTCAGTGGAAAGTTGGTGGAACAGAAAAAATAGTCAGCGGCGATTCATATCAATTTGAATCTGTCAACAACGGCAATTTACAAATAAAGGATTTGGAATGCATTGGTGCCAATATATTCATGGAACCTGAGACAGATATTTATGGAACTTATGGACAAAAACTTTCTGATGTAGGTGCTTTGGAAACATTGCTTGGTGATGAGCGTTATGAATGGAAAGATGGAAATGTTGATTTGACATGGTCTAATACACCCACTTATGTATTAAGAGAGAGCACTGGAGAGAAATCGTATTATAAAGAAGTCTCAGTAAGATACACCCATAGTGGCTTAGAACCAGTTGAAGGAATTATTACAGTGTGGGTAACCAAGGCAGATGCCGTTGTCCCTACTGGCATAACCGCCATTTACGGGCAAACATTGAATGCAGCTGGTCTGCCCGAAGGCTGGTCATGGGTGCAACCATTAAGCACATCTGTTGGCAATGCCGGTACACAAACCTTCAAAGCAAAGTTCGCTGGAACCGATTTTTATAATGCCACCCCTACCGGCGGCATAAACGTGGAAGTAACAGTAAGCAAGGCAGATCCCATCGCACCCACTAGCGCAATCGCCACTTACGGGCAAACATTAGAGGAAATCAAGTCTCAGCTTGGTACGGGTTGGACCTGGGTAGCAGAGGGAACCACCGCAGTTGGCAATGTTTCTGAATCGCCAAAGACATTCAAGGCAAATTTTGCAGGAAACGATAATTATAATTCAGCTAGCGGAGTTGACGTGGCCGTGACCATAAACAAGGCAGATGGAACATTTGGCACAAAGGTGATAGATGTAACTTACTCGCAAGAGCTTAAACTCTCTGGCTTAACTCTGGGCAATGGCTATACATTGACAGCAACTGATGCCGCCTTGAATGCAGGAGACAATCAAAAGTTCGATGCAACCTACACCGACCCAAGCGGCAACTACACAACTGCAACTGGCAAAATCACAGTGAATGTGGCAAAGGCAGCTGGAACCTTTAGTGCTCATGCTGAGATAAACGCAAATTACACACCAACGCTTAAGCTCTCTGATCTGAATCCGGGTGCAAACTATGCATGGGTTACTCCAACTATCACTTTGGATGTATCAATGAGCGGAACAACATTTGGGGCAACTTACACAGACCCAAGTGGCAACTACGAACCTGCAAACGGCACTATCAAGGTGAACGTGGCAAAGGCAAATACAGCTTTCGTTCCAACAACTGTGGCGGCTGTAACTTACTCTGCAGGGCTTAAGCTTTCTGGCATAACTCTGCCTGCTGAATATGCATGGAAGGCACCCACTACTGATTTGAATGCTGGAAACAATCAAACCTTTGCAGTAACCTACACCAAAAATGCCAACTACAATTCCGTAGAAGGTTCAATTACTTTGAGTGTAGCAAAAGCAGTGGGAACCTTCACACATGCTGCAATGAGCGCAACTTACACTCTAGGGCTTAAACTCGCTGACTTGGATCCCGGAACAGGTTTTGATTGGAATGCTCCAATAACTGCTTTAAACGCAGGGAATGGACAATCTTTTGCAGCAACCTTTACCGACCCAAGCGGCAACTACACAACCGCAAGCGGAAATATAACGGTGAATGTGGCAAAGGCAAGTGGTTTAACAGCAACCGACCATACTATTCAAGTTGCAGCCTCAAACACGAGCGAACAAACTTTTGACTTAAGCGGAATAGCCCTGAACAAGGCTGGCTACGGCACATTGATTTACCAAGATCTTAACGCCACCAACCATGGTAGTGTTTTAGCAGCTGAACCTACGATTTCAGGGAATATCCTCACTTATCAGGGTATAGGTCACGAATCAAACACAACTACAATTACTATCAAAATCATAAGCCAAAACTACGAAGATGCCACCGTACACATCCACTTTCACGCAACCTCCAAAGCAGAAGTTGTCATCGCTGGCTTGACAAATCAAGACGAAGTTTATGACAGCTCTCCAAAACGCGGTGTAACAGGAATCGCTACTGCTGGAAATTACGATGGCAATTTAGAGTACACTTATAGAGGCACGGGCATTGATGGTTCAAGCACAACGCAGCCAACAGCAGTTGGTAATTATCAACTCACCGTATCTGTGCCTAGCGGCAACGCTGAGTACTTCGGCAGTAAAATTTATACCTTCAGCATTGGAAAGGCACCGGGAGTATTCGGCAGCCCAGCGGCGTTGAGTACAGAATATACCGCCACGCTCAAACTTTCCGACTTAACTCTACCTGAAAACTATGCTTGGGTTGCTCCAGCCACCACTTTGGATGTATCAAAGAGCGGAACAACATTCGCTGCGATATACACCGATCCTAGCGGTAATTATGAAACCGCAAACGGCAATATCACGGTGAATGTGGCAAAGGCAGCTGGAACATTCGGCAACATAGGGGCAGTGAGCACAACATACGCTCCTGCGCTCAAACTTTCCAACTTAGCTCTTCCTGAGAACTATGCTTGGGTTGTTCCAGCTACCGCTTTGGATGTATCTAAAAATGGAGCAGCATTCGCTGCAACTTACACTGACCCAAGCGGCAACTATACAACCGCAAACGGCAATATCACAGTTAATGTGGCAAAGGCAGATGCTCCCGTTATAACATTGCCAACAGCAGAAATTGGCTATCTTGAAATGCCGCTTTCAAAATCCGCTTTGACTGGTGGTTTGGCTTCGCAGTATGGTACCTATGCATGGACGAATGGTGCTACTGTTCTTGACGAAGAGGGAACAAAATCATATCAAGTGACCTTTACCCCAAACATTGCATATTCGGCAGACAACTACAACTGGGGTACCTTAACGCAAAACGTAAACATCACTGTGAAATCGCTTCAACTGCAAGTTGATGCTGTTGTTGCTAAGATTGATGCTGTTGTTGCTACTCCTGCCATTCCATTTACAAAAACAGGAGCAGGTGCAAGCACGAAGTATGAGGCAACCCTTGCAAGCCTTGGTGTTGGGAATAGCAAAGCAGCCTTGGATGCGTATGCAGCCAGCTTCATTGCCACTCTCACCGCAAAATTGAGTGCAGCCGAAAGCCATAATCTAGTACTCTTAGTTGGTGGTACAGCACTGCCAGCTCCATATACGTATGATGCAGGTGAAGAGGCAGCTGACGCAGCTCATGCTGTGGCGTATGTTGTGCCCACTGCAACTGCTTCGGGATCCTATAAATACTGGGTGAAAGTGAAACGCAACCCGTATGACTATGTTGGCCCGTTCGTTGTGACGATTCCTGCTACTGGAAGCGGCACTGGCGGTGGTACAGGCGGTGGTACAGGTGGTGGCTCAGGTGGTGGTTACACAGGTGGCGGTTACACAACCCCAATTACTGCGAAAGTTGCAATCAGCAGAATTAGCTTAAGTACAATAGCCAATGCAATAATGCTTGAAAATCTGCCAAACAACGCAAAGGTTGAAGTATATAATATGCAAGGCAAACACATATACTCCTCCAATGCTGTAAATTCTCAAGTTCTGAGAATCCAGACTCATGCAGGAATGTATATAGTAAAAGTGTCTCTAGGCAGCGAAACAAAAGTAATGCGCGTATCCATAAAATAAGCAACCAAAAAAATATTAAAAGGGCAGGCTTGATTGTCTGCCCTTTTTTACTATATTGTGCAAAAGATGATTCTTTCTATTCTTGATTTGTTAGGCACATTTGCTTTTGCCATAACAGGAGCTGTTAAGGCAGCAAGGAGGGAGCTGGACTGGTTTGGTGCCATTGCCCTTGCTCTTGTCACAGGCGTTGGCGGCGGCATTATGCGCGATGCCTTGCTCGGCAACCATCCTCCCATAGCTCTTAAGCAACCTATGTACGCAGTTGTTTGCATTTCTGCGGGAATACTTGTTATAGCGGCTCAAAAAAAAATAACCTCGCTTTGGCTTTTTGTTATGATAGTAGATGCCATTGGGCTTGGGGCTTTTACCGCTATAGGCGCAATTCATGCAGAAAATGCAGGGGCAGGCGGAGTTGCTGTTGTTAGCCTTGCGGTGCTAACTGCTGTTGGCGGTGGAATGCTTAGAGATATTCTCGCTGGTGAAATTCCGCAGGTATTGAAAAGCGATTTTTATGCAACTGCAGCACTTATAGGCGGCTTGTTCTTTTGGATTTTTGGGCTATTCACCGGTGAATTTCACGCTATAAAAGTGGTTGGAACAATAGCCATAACCATAATTTTGCGCTTGTATGCAATGTATGCAAAATTGGGGCTGCCAAAGGTACATTAGTACTTTTACTAAATTCCTCTTATGGCAAAATATTTATGTGTTAATATAGACCACATTGCAACTATTAGGGAAGCTCGCAAGGTGCGTGAGCCGGAGCCTGTTGCGGCTGCCGTTATAGCCGAGCTTGCCGGTTGCAGGGGTATAACTGTGCATTTGCGAGGGGACCGCCGCCACATAAACGATGGCGATGTGCATTTATTGCGTCACACAGTTGTTGGTTCTTTGAATTTGGAAATGGCGCCAACGGCAGAGATGGTGCAGTTTGCAAAAACCGTGCTTCCCAATATGGCTACTTTAGTTCCAGAAGGCCCAAACGAGCTTACAACCGAGGGTGGGTTAAATGTTGAATCAAAAATTTCTGAGATAACAAATGCTGTTCAGGCTTTGCGCAGTTCAGGCATACTTGTTAGCTTGTTTATAGACCCGGTAAAGGAGCAGGTGAAAGCGGCGCGCAAAGCAGGCGCAGATTATGTGGAGCTCCATACAGGTTCTTTTGCAGAGGCTTTTGAACGCCGCAACGAAAGTGAAATAGAACTGGAAATTTCAAAATTGCAAGACCAAGTTACCCTTGCGCTGAATTGCGGATTAAAAGTTAATGCCGGGCACGGATTGAACTACCGCAACGTAAAACGCATAGCAGGGCTTAACGGAATAGAAGAATTTAATATTGGGCATAGCATTGTTGCTCGTGCCGCCTTGGTTGGAATGGACAGGGCAGTACGGGAAATGCTTGCCTTGATAGGTAGCTAGTGGCCGGTTTTCACCGTATTTTGCACATTTTCCGAGAGCAATCTCTCATAAATAAAGTTGCAAAGTTTGGCTTGGCGATCTTCGTTTAAACCAACGAACTGCGAACTGGCTTTATAGTTTAAAATGGAAACTATCCTCAAGTCCACATATAAATCCAAACTCTTGGCAACCAAAAGGCAATTCATCAAAACATCACCAGCCGACATTCTTTGCACCGGTGTTTTTTCTGGGGACCATGATATTTGCAAGCCTCCCATTGATATGTTGTTGATTCTAACCGGATATTTTTGCCCATTTTTTGCCGTTATCAAAAGCTGGGCATTTTCGTAATCTGGAATTTCAATGCGAACAAATTGCCTTTTATCGCGCATATCGCCAAGGGATTCGGCCACAGCCTCTATTTTATCTATGAATATTTGCTGGCTTGCATTTTGCAAGATAAAATTTGAGCAACCGGCCTTTATTAAGTCTGCAATGCATTCTTGAGTTGGTTGGTTCAGAATAACAACTGGAATAATAGAGCGCATTTGCCCGTCTTGCCGCATGAATTTCAGAAAATCCATAGTGGTGGTGTCTTCTGGGGAACAAGAACACAAAAATATGGGATATTCGCCAGATACCAAAGCCAGAGTAGCATACGATATTGATTCCACCGCTTTAGGCACGAACTTTTGATACATAAGAAGACGAACAAATTTTTCGCTGTCTGCTGCATCGCTTGAATAAATGAGAATTTTAGAACCTATTGACATAGCTATATCACTTTTGGGATTGTGAAATGGTGATTTTCTTCCTGTGGCGCATTCATAAAGGCTTGCTCGTAAGAGAAACCGTAGAGTTCAGTATCTTCCCTAAGCGAAGATGCTGCTTCTGCAACCATAGGCTCAACGTTTTTTAGATCCAGCTCCTTGAGGTTTTCCATAAGCTTTAGCATTTCTTGCAGCCTTTCCTTGGCTTGCGCTGCTTCTGGCTCAGATAGGGTGAGTCTGGAAAGACTGGCCAGTTTGTTTATGTCTATGGACTGTATCATAGCTGTAATATAGAAATTTCTACATTGCCTTTATGCTTTTTGCGTTTGCCGGTGCCGATGAATTTGCCAAAGACTCCCGAATTGAAAAATTCTGGGAGCAATCTTTGGTAGGAGGCTCGCTCCGCAAGGTCTTTTTTGCAACCGATAGTTCAAGCGAAGAAAGTTCCATAGTTGCAAATGTGGCACAAGCTTTAACTCCTTCTTTTTTTGAACCTGCTGCAAGTGTTTTGATTAGGCACTCTGAATTTATGACTGCCGAAGAACAGCGAAACCTTGTGAGTCTTTTAACCGATTTATGCAAGGGCGGCAGTTTTCAGGGAAATTTAGCCATTGATTTTTTAAAACCAGATAAAAAAACCGTTTTGTGGAAGTTTCTTGAAAAGCAGGGGGTTGTGGAAAATTTCGAGCCACCTTCCAAATATGGCAATGCTATTCAAAAATGGATAGTAGAATTGGTACAAGATACTTTTAAGAAAAAGATAAATTCAGATGCTGCGCTATACATTGCAGATGCCATAGGTACAGACACCAAGCGCATATATAGCGAAATAAAAAAAATATTCTTATACGACAGCAATATACAAGAAATAAACGTGCAGCACTCTCAGTTGTTCATAAAGCAAAACAGAGCAATTAATGCTTACGAATTGCAGGATTTTTTTGGCTTTAGAGATTTGCGTGCATTTTTGCCAAAATTTCGCAGAATTTTGGCAGAAGGAGGCGATGAGGCTTTTATGCCTGTGGTGGGTGCGCTTAGAAGTCACTGCTTGAATCTATTGCATATTCAAGCTATGAGGGCTAAGAAAATTCCAGAAAACGAAATAGCGGCTAGAATTTTGCCGCCTAATCAGGTTTTTTTTTACCGGAAAAATCGCTTGCCAGAGCAGAGTTCCTGCTGGTTGCCCGGCAGCCTGCAAAAAACAATTTTGCGTTTGGATGAGATTTCTTATGGCAAAAAAGTCGGCTATTACAGAGATTTGCCTTCGTTTGAACTTGCAATTTGCTATATTCTAATAAACAATGGCAGCACATAAAATTTGTCTTGGTGTAGAAACAAACCAAAACGGGCTAAAAATTGCTCTGGTTGAACCAGAGCGAAAGCATGTTATTAAGGTAGATGCAGTCCCAACAAGCGGAAATTCAATAAACGATGTTTCAATTTACTCCTCTGTTTTAAATTCTTGGATGCACAGCAACGATTTGCATTCTAAAATAAGTTCAATAGCCGTGGCTTTTCCCGCCTGCAATGGTATAATGCGTTTTGTTTCCATTCCTAAAGAAGTTGAAGATACCTTCAACTATGTGAGTTGGGAATTCGCCTCTTCAATAAACACCAATGCAAGCGATTACAAAATGAGTGTGGCTTTTTATCCAAGCGCAAAAAAGCCAGAATGCGCCGTTGTAGCCGCAATGAGCAAAAGAGTTGTGGATTCTTTTCATTCCGCAGAACTTGAAAAAAGCGGCTTTAGGCCAAGTTACCTCATGGCAGATATTTGTGTTTTGCACAATCTTTTAGAATGCTCCGAGGGTTTGGGTGGCCAACCCAAATGCGTATTGAAGGCAGACGAAAAATTTATTTCGGCCTTTTGGAGCAATGAAAGTGGCCCCATTGCAATAAGGCTTTTGCCAGGTGATTGTATTTCTCCCAGTGCTGTTCTGGATATTTTAAAAAGCGGTTATGAAGGATTTCCTAAAGCAAAAAAAAATGTTAAATTTTGCGGTGAGCTTTCTGCTCGCGCTGAATTTGCAAGCGAACTTGCAGATTTGGGAGCTAAATCTGGCATAGAAATTCAGCCTTGGAAACAACTTTCAAAATTTTCTTTGGAAAAAAATACTGATTTTTCAAAATTATCGCAGTGCATGGGAGCCATTGGGGCAACCTTGGGTTGTATATAGGAAATAAAAAACGGAGTTTTTAGATGATAAAATCAAACTTAATGTCATCTCGTCCCGAAAAAGCCGCTAAGCCGGCCGCTCAGCGCGTTGTTAAAGAAAAAAAAGCAAAAACCAAGCCCCCAGAAAGAAAAAGCAGTTTGGGCGGTAATTTGCTTTATATGCTATTTATCTTTTTGATAGCTTCGGTGGTATATTTGGAAATTTTTGGAATACCTGGTTTTTTGCGCGGAGTTATACCTCAAGAAATTGTGGATTTTTTAGGGTTAAGCGAAGAAACCACTGCAACGCAGGTATTGCGCAAGGCCGGAGCTCCACAGCTAACAGCTCACGGTACTAGGGCAGATGATCCTACCATTCCGCTAGATGGTTCTGTTGAAGAAGTGGTTAGAACCATGCGCCCCGATATTTATTTTAAAAACAAAGTGCTTGCAGACTATAAAGAACAAGCTTTGATTAATAGAATTCCCTATCAAAAGCAGGCATTCCACATTATGCTTGGTACTTTCTACAAAGCAACTCCAGATGGAGATGGAATAGGTTATTTAGACCTTGCGTATCAGGCTCCCAATTTTTATTTTGCCCGCGTTGTGGCTGTGGATTCTCGCACTCGCAATTTTTACAGAGAGCAATTGAGGTCTAAAGTTTTAAACATTGTTGAAACAGATTCTATAACCACCAGAGACGGTGCTATTGAGTTCAGCGTATATGGTAATTTTCAGCAACCCAATTTCTCAGAATTGAAATCAGGGCAGTTGGTGCGGCCTTCCAAAATAAATTCTGAGTTAATGGCTTTGCGCACCTTGGCAATTGCTAATCAGGTGCGTTTGTCAGGGTTAGAGAAATTCACAGAAGATGAATTTCAGACATATCGCAGAATAACTGTTAGAGCAACCACAGATGCTGATTATCCTTCGCTTTTAAATTTTGCAGAAGCTTTGCAAAAATCCGATATAGCTTTTGGAGTGCAGCAATTTGTTTCTAGGCCAGTAGGTTCTGAAAAAATGCAATCCACATTGGAATTTGTGTTATATGCGGCAGCGAAATAACTATATTCCTACCAGTCGCTCGGATGGTGGAATGGTAGACACTGGGGACTTAAAATCCCCTGGCCGCAAGGTCGTGCGAGTTCGAGTCTCGCTCTGAGCAATTTTTGGAGGTGTTTATATGACAATAAAAAAATGCGTTCTTGCCTATTCTGGAGGTTTGGATACTTCTGTGATAATTCCTTGGCTAAGAGAGAATTATGATTGCGAGGTGATAGCTTTTGCCGCAAACTTGGGGCAAGATGATTGCAATGTTGCAGCACTAAAGAAAAAGGCCGTTGCAAGCGGTGCTTCCAAGTGCTATGTAATGGATTTGCGCAAAGAATTTTTAGAAGATTATGTTTGGCCCACAATGCAAGCTGGCGCAAAGTATGAGGGTACGTATCTATTGGGAACCTCCTTTGCAAGGCCATTGATTGCAAAATATCAGGTGCTTGTTGCGCAAAAAGAGAATGCAGACGCAGTTGCCCACGGAGCCACCGGCAAAGGCAATGACCAAGTTCGCTTTGAGCTTACTTATGCGGCTATGGATCCTCGTTTAAAAGTGATTGCCCCTTGGAAAGATTCAAAATGGAATATTCACAGCAGGGAAGAAGCCATTGACTATGCGCAAAAAAGGCACATTCCTCTTGGCGGAATTTCAAAAAAGAAAATTTACTCAGAAGATGGAAATGTTTGGCATTTATCGCACGAAGGCGGTATTTTGGAATACCCAGAAAAAGAGCACAATTACGATATGTTAAAACTTTCAAATACTTTTGAGAAAGCACCGAACAGGGCAGAATATGTAAAATTGATTTTTGAAAATGGAGTTCCAGTTGCGTTAAACAACAGAAGGATGGATGCAGTGACTCTGCTTGCTATGCTCAATAAAATAGGTGGCAAACACGCTTGCGGTTTGCTAGACATTGTTGAAAATAGGCTGGTTGGTTTAAAGAGCAGGGGAGTTTACGAAACACCGGGTGGCACAATTTTATACAAGGCTCATGAACTTTTAGAATCCCTTGTTCTAGACAAAGCAACTCTTGCAGAAAAGCAAAAACTCGCCCAAACTTATGCCTTTTTGGTTTACAATGGCGAGTGGTTCACACCGCTTCGCCAAGCATTAGATGCCTTTGTCAAAGAAACTCAAAAAACAGTTTCTGGTGTTGTAACCCTGAAGCTCTACAAAGGAAACATCATTCCAGCTGGGGTAGAAAGCCCATTTAGCCTTTACGATCCGAATTTGGGCGGTTTTAGCGATGTTGATTTTTATGACCAAAAAGATGCAACAGGCTTTATTCGCTGTTTTGGGTTGCCGCTTAAAACAAGGGGGATGTTGCTCGGCAAAAAAAGTCCGGTTAAATTTGGGAAAACATTTGTGTGAACTTTTCGCCCCTTTCTTTGTAGTTATTGAATAAACCAAATGAGGCGCAAGCGGGGGAGAGCAAAACAGCTCCGCCGTTTTCCGTTGTTTCGCAGCACCACTCAAACGCTGCGTTTAATGTTTCAAAAATTTCCATGCTTGCATTGCAATTTTCATTTTGCAGGGATTTTAGCATTCTCTCTGCAGTGCTGCCAATTAGAGCAATGCCTTTAAGCGAATTGTTTTTTGCGAGTTCTTTTGAAAGTTCGGTGAAATCTGCGTGTTTTTCTGATCCGCCTAGTATTAGCGTGAAAGGCTTGCTCATCGCTTTTGCAGCGGCTATTGTTGCTTCGGGACGTGTGGAATATGAATCGTTGTAAAATGCAAGGGTTTTGTCTTTGTAGGTTTTTGTGCCGATATTTTGCAGGCGAAGCGGCAAACCTTCGTAGAGTTTTAGAGCATTTATGCAAGCCTTTGCATCCATTCCTAGGCATTCCAAAGCAAGGCAGGCAGCTGCCATATTTTGCAGTTGGTGTGCTCCTATAACCTTGCATTCTTCAAGCGGAATTTTGAGGGAATCAAAAGGTTTTTTTATTCCGCCGCTTTGCATTGCTATTTGCACCGCCCCTTCGGAAGTGGCATTGTAAATGCAGTAGTCATTTCTTTTTTGCCAGCGAACTAAATTTGCCTTTGCATCTCTATATTGTTCCACAGAAGTGTGCCAATCTAAATGTTCGCTTGTTGTTTGCAAAACAACTCCTATATGTGGTGAAGTGCCAAGGGTCATAAGCTGAAAAGAACTTAATTCCAAAATTATTATTGTATTTTTATTTGAGAGCAAATCTTTATCTTGCAATAAATCAAGTGCTGGAATTCCAAAATTGCCGCCTATTAAATGTGGAATATTTAAAGATTTTAGGCAGTGGGCAATCATAGAAACGCAGGAACCTTTTCCAAGTGTGCCGGTTACGCCTATTATTTGAATGTGCGGGTAATCGTGCTGCATTATTTCAAAAAAAAGCTCTATTTGGCTGGTTAGCATTGCACCTTTCATTTGTGCATTTAAAATTTCTTTTTGCAAGGGGTAAACGCCGGCAGAGCGAACAATGGTTTTGCACTGTGGCAAATTTTCCATATAATTTTCACCGTCTTTTTTATCAAAAACAAGGATGTTTTCTATGTTTTGCTCTTGCAAAAATTTTTGGGTACTTTTGCCTTCAGTGCCATATCCTAAAATTCCAACGGGTTGTTTGAGCATAGTTGCATTAAGATAGTAAAAGAAGAGAAATATACTCCATATTAACCGTTATTCTTTTCCCTTCCATATCAATATTCAAAATGCAATCGTCTATCCAGGGTGCTACAATTTCTTTTTCGCCCACAAGCAAATTAAAAACATTCACCGATGGCATCTCATCTGCGCTTAGGACCTTGCCCACCGAGTTCCCCTCTTTATCCACTGCCTCAAAATTTTCGAAATCGCTGAAATAAAATTCACCTTCCGGTAGAGGCAGCCTTTCAGTTTCTGGTATTAGAACATAAGCATTCACAAATGGCTGAACAGCCTCTGGCGAGTTAAAGCCCTCAAAACGGAATTTCCATAAAAAACCATAAGCCTCGGAGTGAGAAATAAATGCTTCTTTAATACCTCCCGAAGTTTCCAAATAAACTTTTTTCAACAAGGAATGTCTATCAAAATCGTGGCTTAGAGGTTTGCAAAGAATGTCACCGTAAATGCCATAGGTTCGCATCAAACGCCCCACAGCCACAAAAGAATCCATTTTTAGCCCTGTGGGGCTTCTGCTGGAGCTGCCGCTGCGGTTTTTTCTGCCTCAATGCGAGCTTTGGCTTTTGGACCGAGCTTTGTTTTTTTAGCCTTTAAGGGTATAGGTGTCGGTGTTTTGCCTTCAATGCTTCTGCCGGCGCGTTTTTCGTGGAAAAGAGCCATTATACCCTGCTGCTTTAGCAAGGAGCGCACAGTATCGGAGGGTTGCGCACCAACGCCTAGCCAATACATAACTCTATCGTACACAAAACGAACGTCTGGAATTTTCAAATTTGGGTCGTAGAAGCCAAGCTGCTCTATGAACTGACCATTGCGAGCCTTGCGGCTGTCTGTAACCACAACCCTGTAGGTGGGGTGGTGGCGTTTTCCAAATCTAGATAAGCGAATTACTGCTGCCATAATGTTTCCTGTAAACTGTAGGTTTAAAATATAGTAAAAAATCAGGCGGAAAACAAGGGCAAAAGGCTCACTTTGCCATCAAAATCCTTAAAAAAATCGCTTAAAAGCGGGTCGCAGTCCGTTTTTTCCTTTGCAAAATCCAAAATTGCCTCTGCCAGAGGCTTGCCGCTGCGATACAATTCCCTGTAATTCTTTTCCAAAAGGACTATTCTCTCTTCCGAAAAATTATGTTTGCGCAAGGCGTGCAAATTTAGCCCCGCAAAACGAGCCGGATTGCCAAGGGCCCTGCCTGCCGGAGGCACATCCCTGTCTATTTTGAGCGTTCCGCCTGCAAACGAATAGGCTCCTATTTTTGAAAACTGCTGAACATAAGTCCCGCCTCCAATGGTGGCAAACTCCCCAACCCTAACGTGCCCCCCAAGCTGCACCCCGTTGGATATAACCGCCCCCTTTTCCAAAAAGCAGTCGTGCCCAATATGGGAATATGCCATTAAAAGAACATTATTTGCGATTTTGGTGACCGAATTTTCCCCACAGCCTCTATTTACGGTAGCGTATTCCCTAATGGTGCAATTTTCGCCTATTTCCAAAAAAGTCTGCTCCCCCTCATATTTCAACGCTTGCGGGTCGCCGCCAACCACAGCTCCGTCAAAAATGCGGGTTCCTTCCCCAATGCTCGTGTTGCCAAAAACATGAACCCTTGTGTCTAAAACAACATTTTCCGCTATTTTTGCCCCGTCTTCAACTATGCACCAAGGGCCAATGCTTGCGCTTTGGCAAACTTCGGCTTTGTTGGAGACTATTGCGGTTGGGTGAATCATGGGGGAAAGGTAGTAAATTTGAATTTTCTACTTTTTTAAATAGGAGTTTTTATGAACGTCATACCCCACGCATACCGCACGACCTGCATTCCTGCATCCAGCAGGATAGAGACGCTTATACCAAATGAATATATAGGGCGAGAGATTGAGATAATAATGCTTCCAGTTGATGGCGATGCCACGTACAATGCTGAGACTTTATCAGCTATGCAAGAAGCTAGGGACATAATGTCTGGGAAAGTGGAAGCCAAACGGTATAAGACAGCGGCAGAAATGCACGCCGATATTCTGGCAGAGGCAGAAGATTAATGCTTGAGCTTGAGACCACGGCTCGCACTCGGATTTATACTAGCGGTCATCGTCATCCCGTACTAATACCCACTTTAATTCTTTTGTAAAAAAAGAATTTGTGCTAACGATAGCTTTACATATTTCCTTGCCATTAGGGCCATCATCGCAATAAGGAGAATCAGGATCCTTAATATATACTTTGTTCCAACCTGCTTTTGCACCTATGTCAAATTTTTTAAATTTGTTATCGCAAGTTACTTTTGCAGCTTTTGTGAAATATACATACGTAAGAAAATACTCATTACCATCATCATCGTGATAAGCTTCAACATTCAATGATCCGATAGGTTTTTCATTGTTATCGAACAAGGAAAATCCAGATGTTTGAAAGATTTTAGCATCTTCTGGAGAAATCTTGCAACCTTCATTTTCTTTTTTATCTACCTCATACCTAAAAAGATACAACCTGTCAATATTTTTAAGATATTCATTAGGAATTGTTTGAGGTAGATTCAAATTGATGACAATTCCATCCTTTACGCTTCCTGCATTTCCATTGAAATAAATAACTCCGCTGCCCTTATAGACTTCGCCAATATGGCAGTCTCTATCACAATATTCATTGTAAATTTGCGAATTTTCGTTGAATGGAATGCCTTGCCCGCCACTACTAGGCGAAGACAAGCCATCGTCGCCAGGCCGGTTGCCGACTTCACTGTCGCCACCTGATGAGCAGGAAAATGTGAATACCAGGGTTAATCCGAAAATAGCCGCCAAGAGAAAACGTTTATTTGTTTTCATAGTGAACTCCTTTGTTGAATGTTGAAAGGGAAATTTTTAGAAGAGAATGGGGGGGGGGGGGGGGGGGGGGGGGGCAAAACTTTTGCGTGAGCTTGTGGTAGAAGCTCGGCAAAGCATTTGTTGCAGTTAATAAAGGTCATTTGAGGTAAATATAGAAAAAATTTGCTGATTTGTCAAGGGGGATTACAATAAATCTAAAAATTCATTTAATTCTATTCCTGCTTGAATTAAAATGCTTTTCAATGTTCCTTTCGCAACAGTACTATGTATAGGAATAATCACAATCCTAATGCCATTTGAATATTTCGAGTGACTGCCTTTTTGACTTTTGAAAATAAATCCCTTTTTTGATAAAACCGAGATTATTTCATTCGGTCTTAAAATTGGAAATTTATCACCCATTATATAGCCATTTCCAAAGTGGTTACATAAACTTGTTTGCTTTTAACTATGCTAACATCTTCTTCATCTTCATAATACAAAGCAATGGCTTCTTTTAGGTTGTCTATCGCTTCGTTTATGGTTTTCCCCTGTGAAGCAATATCATTTTCCAAGCAAGTGGCTACAAACCAGTCTTCCTCTTCTTTTATTATTATAGTTCCTATAAAGCTCACTTTTCAAATATAGTAAATATTTGCCAGCCTCAGCCTGAGGCTCATAGCAACGTTTACTATATTAAACCTTCAATGTTTTTCAGAATATCGCTATTTTTACTGTTTTTGTGCGCCTCTGCTTTTGCGCAATTCGTTGATATGCCTATGAATTCTTTGGAGAGCAATAGGGTTGGCAGCATAAGCATAGAGGGAGTTTTATATACAGACACTCATTCGCTCAAATCACGCATATCTGTGAAGGAAAATGCAACATACCAGCCCTCTATTTTGGCGGAGCAAGTTAAAAAATCTATAGAATCGCTTTATGAAACTGGAATGTTTAGCGATGTTAAAGCCTTTGCGAGATATGGAGAGAACGGAGATGTGGATTTGATTTTTGAGGTTGCCGAGCAGCCTGCTCTAGACACCCTGCTCATAGAGGGAAACGATGATATTACAGAAGAAGACCTCAGGCTGAAAACCCGAATAGTTAAAGGCAATGTTTACAGCAAAAGCGATTTGGAGCGCGATAGACAGGCTATTTTGAACCATTATCGTTCCCAGGGATTTTTGCTTGTTGAGGTTTGGATCAAAGAAATTCCGGTTGAGGGGCACAGAAATAGGGTTATAATATACGTTAGCGAGGGTAATAAGGTAAAGGTAGATTCCATTTTGATTTCGGGCAATGATGATATACCCAGAGAGGAATTTACCAGCCGTATGCTCACAAAAACCGATTCTTGGTGGGGTGGCGGTGATTTCAAACAGGATGTTTTCAATTCAGACAGAGATACAGTTATAAATGTGGCTAGGCACTATGGCTTTTTAGATGCGGAACTTTTGGAATACAATGCCGTTTATATGCCAGATTCCACTTGCCGCTTTTATTTGGGACGTATGGTTCGCAGGAGTTCAAGTTTGCCCATACTTTATTCCCTGCTCAACAAAAACATGCAAGATAAAGAAAATCCTCTGCACTATTTAGTTGGCAGGGCAATGGCTATGTCTTCTCACCACTATAGGGAGCATAGGACAAAAATGGGGGAAGCGCAGGCTTTTCCATTGCCGGATGTGCAAAATGAAAAGCTGGCGGCAGATATTTTAAATAACATAATAACTTATGGCGCAATTAGAAGGGAGTGGATAAAGAGCTTAAAGGGCAAGGTTTGGAAAAATCCTCAAATAGACAGCTTGCTTTCGATAAAAAAACGCACTCCTTATGAAGAAAGGCTTTTAACGCGTTATTCTTTGGAAGAAACCATTCCTGCCCTTATGCAATACGATAGCGTTAATACGGCGAGCTACGTACGCATATCTATAGAAATTAAGCAGGGCAGAAAGTATTATGCTGGCTCTGTGCATTTTATGGGCAACGAAGTTTTGCCACTTGAATTTTTGCAAGCACAGGTTCGCTTAGACAGCGGCAAGGTTTTTGATTACTATCAGTATGAAGCTACCAGAAGAGCCATCACCGATTCTTACAGAGAAGATGGATATTTGTTTGTGCAAATGGAAGAAACAAAAAGTTTTGTGAATGATTCCATTGTCAATTTGAGCTTTGCCATGCGAGAGGGTTTGCCAGCTCAAATCCACAAGGTTCATATTCGCGGAAACACAAAAACAAAAGATAAGGTTATACGCAGAGAAATTAAGCTATACCCCGGCGATACTTATAGGCAATCCCTTTTGGAGCGCAGTTTTAGGGATATAATGCAGTTGAATTATTTTGACAATGTTATGCCAGATATTCAGCCTGTAGGTGAGCAGGATGTGGATTTGGTTTTTGCAGTTTCTGAGCGTGAGGCTGGCACAGGGCAATTTGGTGCAGGAGCAGCATTTAGCCCGGCAGACGGCTTGGTATTCACCCTTAACCTTTCCATTCCAAACTGCTGCATGGGAGATGGACAATCAGCAAATATGAATGCAGAATTGGGTCCGGAGAAAAGGAGTATTTCGTTCGGCTTTGCCGAACCTTGGCTTTTTGATACCCCGACTAAAATAGGAACATCTGCGAATTATTCGTGGTGGGTAGGCGATTCTTATAGATTGCAACACGATATTATCCGCTATGGTGTTAGTGTTTACTTGGGTCGCAGGCTAACTTGGCCAGACGATTATTTTTATGCGCAAACCGGTATTAGCTGGCAAAGAAATGAACAAGGACCAAACGTACCAGGCAGCCTTGTTCTCAATACCGGAAACGAAGCCGCGCTTGATTTTGTTATAATTAGAGACGATAAAAATTTGCCTATTTTCCCAACTGAAGGTTCTCGCTATGTGCTATCAACTTCATGGGCCATTCCGAATTTCTTGGCTGGAGATTTTAGCTTTGTGCAAAATGATTTAAGCATAAAGTGGTGGTTCCCGCTTTATTCCGATAAACTTGCCCTTGGCATAGTGAATGAATTTGGTATTATAACGGGAAGTTCTCTGCAAAACCGCACTCTTTACCAAATGGGCGGAGCACTTGGCTATAAGGGTTTGATGCGTGGTTATTCACCAGGTTCTATTGGCGCATTCAGACTTGGCCGTAGCTATCAGTATTTTGGTGCAGAACTAACATACCCCGTTGCGCCTAACCGTTTTTATTTGCTCCCATTCTTCTTTGATGCGGGAAATGTGTTTGGCGAGCGTTATTCAACAAGCGAAAAGGTTAGCAAGAATATTGGCTCGCCTCTTCGTGAATGGGATATTTCTTCGCTCAAAAGGGATGTTGGATTTGGTTTCCGCATTATAGTTCCAGCGCTTGGCATTATAGGCTTTGATTTTGCATGGCCTCTTGATCCAGGTGAATGGGGTGGTTTTGATGCTCCAAGCGTTGGCTCAATGGAGTTTAACTTTATAATAGGGCAGGGATTTTAAGTCAATGAAAATAGCGGTTATAGGTGGTGCTGGTTATATAGGTTCGCACGTAACAAGAGAGCTTTTGGATTTTGGGAATGAAGTTTTTGTTTACGATAATTTGAGCAGCGGCCTAAGGCAAAATTTGTTCAAGGATGCAAATTTCACGCACGGCGATATTTTGGATGTTCAAAAGTTAGGTGAATTTCTAGGTAATGTAAAGCCCATTGGCATTGTGCATTTGGCAGCGCTCAAAGCAGCAGGCGAATCCATGATACAGCCGGAAAAATACAGCGTTCATAACATAACAGGCTCCTTGAATATTTTAAACGGAGCTTCTAAGCACGGTGTTAAATACATAGTGTTTTCCAGTTCTGCCGCTGTTTATGGCAACCCAAAGTACCTGCCTATGGATGAAAAGCATCCAACAGAGCCAGAAAATTATTACGGCTACACAAAACTCGCCATTGAGCAATATTTGAAATGGTATGGAAAATTAAGGGGTATAAAATATGCCGCTCTTCGCTACTTTAACGCGGCAGGCTATGATATTAAAGGAAGGATAAGCGGCTTGGAGCAAAACCCAGCGAATTTAATTCCCATAGTTATGGAAGCAGCCGCAGGCAAAAGAGCCTCAGTTGATGTTTTTGGAGATGATTACGAAACCAAAGACGGCACGGGTGTTAGGGATTATATTCACGTAAACGATTTGGCAATAGCGCACAGAACAGCTTTTGAAAAATTGCAGAATAGCGATAGTTTCACAGTCAACTTGGGTGTTAATAGCGGGAACAGCGTTTTGGAGGTTATAAAAGCAACTGAGCGTATTTCTGGAAAAAAAATAAACTATAAAATAACAGGAAGGCGAGCAGGCGATCCGGCAGTTGTTCTTGCAAACCCAGCTTATGCAAAAGAATTTTTAAATTGGCAGGCGAAATATTCCGATTTAGATACACTTCTTTCCACAACTTGGAGGGTTTATGAGAAACTATGAGACAGAAACAAAGCAGCGTGTTGAATTTATACGCGGTCTTATAAAATCTGCGGGAGCAAAAGGCCTTGTCTATGGAAACAGCGGCGGCAAGGATAGTGCGCTTGTTGGGATTCTCTGCAAAATGGCTTGCAGCGATACGGTTGGCATAATTATGCCCTGCGGTTCAAAGCGAAATTACGAGATAGACAAAACAGATGGTCTCGCTCTTGCCAAGCAATTTGACATAGCTGTGAGAGTTGTTGATTTGTCCGCTGTGAAAAATGAACTTATTCGTTCTGTGAGCGAAAACACAAAGCTAACCGATTCAGCAACTGCAAATATAGCACCGAGGCTTAGAATGACTACGCTTTACTCCATTGCAGCAAGTGAAAACAGGCTTGTGGCAGGAACTGGCAACAGGAGTGAAGGATATATGGGATACTTCACAAAATGGGGAGATGGCGCTTTTGACTTCAATCCAATTTCAGACCTCACAGTCACCGAAATTTACGATTTTCTGCGCTTTCTAAAAGCACCTGAATTTATAATAAGCAAGGCTCCTTCGGCTGGCCTTTTTGATGGCCAAACAGATGAAAGCGAAATGGGTGTTAGCTATCGCAGTATAGATGATTTTTTGCTGAATGGCGTTGTGACTGAGCAGGATAAAGCTATAATAGAAAAATTTCACAAGGTTAGCGAGCATAAGCGGGTTGGGGCAGTGGTGTATAATGGATAAAATTATCCAAAATTATAATGACAAAAAAGGAAACTTTTGAAGGCTGGGATTTTTACAGGACTTGGGGAATTGACGGCAAGGTGAATGGGGGGTTACCCGTATTTGCGGAGTTTTAAACGCTAAGGTATTTTTGCTGGGCAAAGAGGGTGGGATAATTTTACACAAAATCTTTATTTCTGAACAGTAAAGCCGCCAGGCAAAGAACAATGCTGGAATAGCCAAGCGCGTAAAGGCTGTTCCATATTATGTAAGAAGCTTCCAGAGTTATGGAATGCGCTGCCTGCATAGAGGCATTGAATCTGAACAAATTCGGGAAAATATAATGTATTCCCTTGGCTATATCATACACAAATTCACCGCGCTCATGTAAAAAACTCCCTTCTTCGCTAATTCGGTAAGCAAAATAAACCTCTTTCAATATTTGATCGCTCAAATGCCCAATGAGGTAAATTCCAAAAGAGAAAATGGAACTTATAAGCGCAGACGAATATGTGGAAAAAAGAACCGCAAAAGCGAGCACTATGGCAAGCTCCCAAAAAACGAGATAACAGGCCTGAATCACCGGAGCGCTTATGCTGCCATCTATAGCCCACAGAACAAAAAAAAGCGTTAGAGAAAGCAAAATCACGTGAAGAGCGATTAAGACTAACAAGCCTATGTATTTCCCTAGCAAAAATGCCTCTCTGGAAACTGGCTTTGCGAGTAGCGTGTGTATGGTTTTCTTTTGTATCTCTTTTTGAACCTGCCCAACACCTGCAAAAAGAGCTATGAAAAGCCCAGAAATAGAAATCACAGAGACCGTAACACTTTTAACCACAAATTCCCTATCAAAAACAGACCATTCTCCAAGCAAAACGCTGAATGCTGCAAGAACAATAGCCGAGAGCAAAACCACATAAGGAATTTTATCGCGCACCGCTTCTCTAAAAGAATTCAGAGCTATTAGATAAGTTTCTCTAAGGAACAACACGCGAAACCTCCTTTGCAAGGACTTCTTCTAAACTGTTTCTGCCTGTGTCTTTTGTTATTTCTTCAACTGTTCCCGTATGCGAAATTTTTCCGTCTATAATCATGGCAACCCTGTGGCTTATGGCTTCCACATCGGAGAGAACATGGCTTGAATAAAAAATAGTTGAGCCTCCTCTATTCAGTTCCAGAATTGCCTCTCGCACATCGCGCCTGCCAAGGGGGTCTAGCCCGCTCATGGGTTCGTCTAAAATTAAAAGTTCAGGTTTGTGCAAAATTGCCTGTGCAAGTCCAATGCGCTGCTGCATTCCTTTGGAATAGGTGCGCAAGCGGCGGTAAATCCAATCTGCATTTGCATTTACCAAAGTTAGTGCCCAGCGCAAACGCTCTTCCAAGAGCTTGCCACTCAAGCCGCTCAAGCCGCCATAGAATTTCAGAAGTTCGTAGCCGCTTAGAGAATCGTAAAAATAAGGTTGTTCGGGTAAGTAGCCCAAATTTATTCTGCTTTTAGTTTCGCTAGGTGGTTTGCCAAGAATAAAAACATCTCCGCTATCTTTGCGCAAAAGCCCAGTTAGCACTTTTATGGTTGTGCTTTTACCAGCTCCGTTTGGCCCTATAAAACCAAAAATTTCGCCCTTTTTCACCTCTAGAGATATTCCAAAAAGCGACTTTTTTTTAGCCAGCCAAAACCCCGAAAGATAAGTTTTATGCAAATCCCTTATCTCTATGGCATTCTCGCTCAATTTTTCATTTCCTCCCGCTTGCGCGCAAGTTCTTTTTTGCGTAACACGTAATATGCAAGGGAGGCTCCAATATAAACCAAAGCCCCAAGGCCAAATAGCACCCAACTGATGCGGCGGTCTTCCAGGCCCGGAAACCAATTAAAAAACCAAGAAGGAAAAAGAGCGGGAATTATAAACAAAATCGCCGCAAAGCGAGCCAAATAAGTTGCAACTACATAATTCATATATGGGGTAAATATAGGAAATTTCAAAATTCCCATCTTGGGAGAGGGTGCCCGAAGGGCTGGGTGGGATAGCTTTTGTAAAAAATATTATCCCTTTTCAGCCTTTTCAAGCAAATCCATTAGATCTTTTATTGCATTCTCACATTTATTTATTACGGTGGACTTTTCTGGAACAACTAAATCTGCCAATTCTTCTCTATGCCAGTGATCGTATAGTTGATCGCAAAAAATCCAATATGGTTCGCCTGTTTTTCCAATGGCTTTAATAGAATCTCTTAAAGAATTTTTTTCTTTATAAACTTCTTTCATTTTACTATCCTCAACCCAGATTCTAAATCCATAAAACAATCGCCCTAAATTTCCATCTTGAAATTCAAAGCAAATACGGATGCAGTTTTTTCGCAAGAAGTCATTGCTTAAAGAAAAAATGCCAGCCTTGACAGGTTTTGAAACCTTCCACACGCAAGACAAGCCTTTTGGGAATACCACGTAATCCCCAGAGCCAAAGGAAACGCCTACAGACATCTCTCCTCGCTATCGTAATGCCAGTCAAATTCCGAAACCTCACATTCCCATATAGGCTTTGACTCCATTTCGTTTTTCTCGGCATCGCATGCTTTTTTTACTGTTATGTTCATTTTTGCCTCCGGTTTTGGTATAGGGGTAATATAAAAAATTATACTAGCCCCTTAATCCTCCCAACGAACTGCAAGGCCTGAATAGGGGTCATATCATCGGGATTTACCGCCTTTAACTCTCTTAGCAAAAGTTCGGTGTTTTCGCTTATCGGCGGTGGCTCAAAGAAAGAGAGTTGGGCCGCTTTGGGTTTATGGGCACTGTCGCTTGGATCAATTTTTTCTTTTTCAAGCCTTAGCAAAATTCGCTTTGCTCTTTGAACAACCTCGCTTGGAACGCCTGCCATTTCTGCCACGTGAATACCATAGCTGGAATCGCAAGCACCTTCCAAAACCTTTCGCAAAAATAGGAGTTTTCCGTTGTTCTCTTTAACCGAGATTTGAAAATTTTTAGCGTGTTCCAAACCCTCTATTAAATTTGTGAGTTCGTGGTAGTGAGTTGCGAAAATTGTTTTTGCTGCCTTTTGCGGATTATCGTGCAAAAATTCTGTTATTGCCCAAGCTATGGAAAGACCGTCAAATGTGCTTGTGCCTCGCCCTATTTCGTCTAAAAGGACTAGGCTGTTTGGGGTTGAGTTTTGCAAAATGTTTGCGGTTTCGGTCATCTCAACCATAAACGTAGAAAGACCTCTTGCCAAGCGGTCGCTTGCCCCAACACGGGTGAAAATTCTATCCACAATTCCAATTTCCGCGCTGTCTGCTGGCACATAAGAGCCTGTTTGGGCGAGCAAAGTTATGAGGGCGGTTTGGCGCAGATATGTGGATTTGCCCGCCATATTGGGGCCTGTTATGAGCATAAAGCGGGTTTCGTTGTTTGAAATGTCTATATCGTTTGGAATAAATTGAACTTCAGTTTGAGAGGAAATTACGGGATGCCTGCCGCCTAAAATTTTTATGCGGTCGTCTCTGTTCACATAAGGCTTGATAAATCCATAGCGGCGAGCGGCAAGGGCAAGCGAGGAGAGGCAGTCAAGTTCAGAGAGGGCAAAGGCTATTGCTTGTATATCTGCGCGCCATTCGTGTACTTTATCTCTCAACTTGCAAAAAATTTTGTATTCTTTTTCAAATAACTGGCTCTCTGCGTTCAAAATGAAATTCTCAGCATCTTTCATCTCCGGCGTTATGTAGCGTTCGCCTGTGGAAAGGGTTTGTTTGCGGATATATTCGGGTGGGATTTTTTTGTGAGAGTGGGTGGATGTTATTTCTATGTAGTAACCAAAAACTTTGTTGTAGCCAACTTTTAAGGAGGGAATTCCGAGCCTTTCTTTTTCTTTTGATTCCAAATTCGCAAGCCAATTTTTTTTGCTTTTTATCTCCTGCCTAAAATCCTCAATTTCATCGCTTGCTCCCTCTCTTATCAAATTTCCCTCTTTTATTGTCAAGGGAAGCTCGTCTTTTAGCAAGGCGCAAATCTCTTGCCCTTTGCCTTTTGCAAGCTCCAATTTGCTCGCTATTTCGCCAAACTTTTTGCCTTTCAATTTTTTTAATATCCTTGTAATATGCTCCGCTTGCAAAAGCGATTTTCCGAGGCTCTGCACATCGCGGGCATTTGCCCTTGAACTGCCAACACGACCCATTGCGCGTTCCATATCGGGAATTGGCTTCAGAGCCTCTCCTATTTCGTCTATGGACATTGGATTTTCAACCAACTCTTCCACGCAAGAGAGCCTGTCTAAAATATGTTCAATGGAAATTAGCGGATGCGAAATCCACTCCCTCAAAGTGCGACCGCCCATAGCTGTTTTTGTGAAATCCATAACGGAGAGCAGCGTGGAGCTTGAGTCTTCGGGGTGAAGTGGGGCAGTCAGTTCTAGGTTGCGTTGGGTGGCTGGGTCAAGAGCCATATAATCGCTCCAAGGGATTGACTCTATTTTTATTATGTGGCTAAGTCCTGATTTTTTTTGCTCCAATAGATAAAAGAGAAGGGCACCGCTTGCGGAAATGCTCAAATTGGAGAGTTCATTTTGAGTGCCAAAATGTTTTTCCAAAACGCTGTTGCAAAACTCAGCTTCAAATTGCTTTCTCGGCAGTTCCGTGAGCATTATTTTATCGTGGTTTATAAGGGCTTGAATGTTTGCGGATATTTCCGCACCGCTTGGCACCAGAATTTCTTTTGGGCTTCGCCTTGCAATTTCGCTTTCAATATTTGTTATTGAAGATTCCCCAACGGCAAAATATCCTGTGCTTATATCTGCGATAGCGAGAGCTGTGTTTGGGAAAAATGCCATTATGTAAGCGGACTGTTTTGCTTCCAAATTATTTTCAGAAAAGCTGGTTCCCGCAGATATTACTTCCACAACCTCTCTTTTAACTATGCCTTTTGCAAGTTTTGGGTCTTCCATCTGTTCGCAAATAGCCACGCGATAGCCAGCGGAGAGCATTTTGGGAACATATCGCTCTGCGGCGTGGTAGGGGAATCCGCAAAGAGCCTGCTCTTTTGCTCCGCCATTGTTGCGGCTTGTGAGCGTTATTCCAAGAATTTTTGAAGCCACAACGGCATCGTTTTCAAATAGTTCGTAGAAATCTCCCATTCTAAAAAACAATACACAACCCGGGTGAGCTGCTTTTACATCGTAGTATTGTTTCATCAGGGGGGTCATGGAGTGAATATAGTAAAATCGCTGCCGCCAAACCCCGAGAACTTGTTTAGTTAGTGTTTAGCCCAATATTCAGTGCAATCCAATCCTTTAAATGAATCTCCATAGATGTAGTGCGTAGTTTTATGACCATGATAAGTTTGTGAGCATGTTGCTGCATATCCTTTTGGGCAAGAATCATAATATTCACCCTTCCGTTCGTCTTCGCATTCTTCTTTTATTTCTTTTTTATCTTCGTTGCTGACTCCAGAAATTTCTATGCAAACTTCACCTGAAGTTTCCCCGTTGATAGATCCTATAAAGCTATCAACTCTACTGCATGCCGCTGTGATTTCGCCGCTATCATCCGATGAGCAACCGATAAAGGTGAATGCCAAGGCAGCAAGGCTTGCTACGCAAGTGGTTTTTGAAAGAAATTTAATTCTTTTCATAGATAACTCCAATTTTATATTGTTTTGTAAAAGATACATATTTTTGTTCATTTTGTCAAGGGTATGTCAAATATAATTTTCTACATTACTCTACAATATGCCATATAATGTTCAAGACTTGCTAGCCAAGATGGTGGAAATGGGTTCTTCGGATTTGCATTTTACCGTTGGAGTTCCACCCTTAGTGCGCTTGCATGGGGCGTTGCAGCCTATTGGAGAAGAAAAACTAACTCCCCAAGAGACAATGCGAATGTCTTATAGCCTTATGAACGAGGTTCAGCGCAAATCTTTTGAGCAAAACAAAGAATGCGATTTTGCGTTTGGCATAACTAATTTAGCCAGATTTCGCGCCAATGCCTATTTGCAAAGAGGCTGCGTAGGGCTTGCGCTTCGCATAATCCCAGTTCGCATTAAAACCTTTGAAGAGCTTGGCTTGCCAAAAATCATGGCAGACTTCACAAAACGCCCATCTGGCTTGGTGCTTGTTACTGGAGCCACAGGCAGTGGCAAATCAACAACGCTCGCCGCTATGATAGACAAGATAAACAAGGATAGGCGCGAACATATCATCACCATAGAAGACCCAATAGAATTTCTGCACAATCACCAAAACTGCATGGTAAACCAGCGCGAAGTTGGCAACGATACAAACAGTTTTTGCGCAAGCTCTCAAAAGCCTCCAAATTATTTTCAGAAAAGCTGGTTCCCGCAGATATTACTTCCACAACCTCTCTTTTAACTATGCCTTTTGCAAGTTTTGGGTCTTCCATCTGTTCGCAAATAGCCACGCGATAGCCCGCCGAAAGCATTTTGGGAACATATCGCTCTGCGGCGTGGTAGGGGAATCCGCAAAGAGCCTGCTCTTTTGCTCCGCCATTGTTGCGGCTTGTGAGCGTTATTCCAAGAATTTTTGAAGCCACAACGGCATCGT
>Ga0268262_10000090_pt1 | contig 110919 bp, 91 predicted proteins | sample TergutNc150P3_FD_190354 | JGI IMG/M metagenome (GOLD analysis project Ga0268262, IMG submission 190354) | Nasutitermes corniger P3 segment gut microbial community from laboratory colony in Florida, USA - Nc150 P3 (SPAdes) (version 2) | ecosystem: Host-associated > Arthropoda: Insects >... | reverse complement strand
TTTCAAATTTAACTCCATACGTACTCCGGTAATTGTTCTTGCCGGAATTATTTCATTTCCCGTATGGTTTGATTTTTATCTTGAGGCATCAGCTTTGCTACGGTTCGATTTTACGTGAGGCATTGCGATATCTTTTCTAAAAACTGTTGTTGTGATATTATTAAAATAGGAGTAACAAGTGCAGTTATCATATACAAGCTGGGAAGTAAAAGAAGGCGGATATGTCGGCTTTCTTAATCAATACCCAGATTACTGGACACAAGGTGATAGTATAGAAGAACTGGAAAAAATGCTTATATCACTCTATGGCGATATTATACAGTTTGATGATATCCAATCCGCTGTTCCTGAACATACGGGTTTAATTGCCGTTCCGGTATGAAACGGCTTGATTTAATCAAGATCATAGAGAAAAACGGAGCGGTTTTTATCAGACATGGCGGCGACCATGATTGGTACAAAAACCCGAATACTGGTATTGCTGAGTCCATTCCCCGTCACAAAGAGATCAAAGAACCATTGGCAAAGAAAGTAATCAAACGGCTTTCGTAATTATTTATTTTTTCTCTGACTTCCGACAGATTCATTTTAAATTAAAGAAACACTTATTAATTTTATCTTTTTAGGGTATAGTCATTATAGGTTCAAAGTGAATTTTATTATCCGGTATATCCTTAAACGTCTCCTTTTGCTCGCGCCTGTACTCCTTGCGGTATCGGTAGTGATTTTTTTCCTTATCCGCCTTACGCCTTCCGACCCAATCGCCTCCATTACAAGCGGACGGAGGATCAGCGAAGAGACACGGGCGTCCCTTACCGCCCGGTACTTTTTGGACAAGAGCCTTCCCCGGCAGTATTTTATCTGGATCAGTAACGCGGCAAAGGGAAACCTTGGGGACAGTTTCAGGCACCGCCAGCCTGTGAGCGCTCTTCTTGCGGCAAGGCTTCCCGTTACAATCCAGCTTGTTTTTATGAGCGCCATATTCGCCGTTCTTTTGGCTGTTCCGGCCGGAATTATTAGCGCCGTTAAAAGGCATGCAATCGTAGATCGGGTCATATCGGCTTTTATGCTTTTCTGCGTGTCCTCGCCGGTTTTCCTTAACGCCATTTTATTGATGCTGATTTTTGTTTTTAAATTGAGGTGGTTTCCGGCGTTCGGAGCGGGGCGCAGTTTTACGGAAAATCTGTATTATCTGTGCCTGCCCGCTTTTGCCTTAAGCCTTAATATGGTAGCCCTCATAGGACGGATAATCCGCGACCGCATGATTTTGGAATTTAAGTCAAATTACGCCCTTGCCCTTTCAGCAAAAGGAACTCCTTTCAGCCGTATCGTTATGACGCATTGTTTTAAAAACACCCTGATTCCGGTTATCACGGTCACAGGAGTGCAAATAGGAGCTATGGTGATCGGGGCGGTGTTAGTTGAAAATGTTTTCGCGCTCGGCGGAATAGGGGCTTTGCTCATCGAAGGGATTCAGGCGTCGGATTATCCCGTTGTGCAGAGCATTATGCTTTTTCTTGTCGCCCTTTTTCTTGTCCTTAATTTGACGGTGGATGTTGTCTACTTTGTCATTGATCCCAGAATCCGGGCTTCCGGAAACGCCGCAAGGAGTTAAACGGCTGTTATGCGCAAACACCGATCCATGCTACCCGGGGGAATATTTTTTGGCGGCGTTAAGAAAACCGAAGGAACTTTTTTTACGGCTCCGCTTTTGGTTTCCGGGATTCTCCTTTTTCTTATAATTTTCTGCTGCGTGCTGGCTCCGGCGCTGGCTCCTTACGGCGAGTCCGAACAGGATTTATCCGCCTCTCTTGCGCCGCCGTCCGCTGAACATTTGTTGGGCGCGGATAAAATGGGAAGGGACCTCTTTTCGCGGCTGTTGTACGGCGGCAGGGTAACGCTTGTTTCCGCTCTCGGGGTAGTGCTTCTTTCTGTGATTATCGGCGCGCCGCTGGGGCTGTTCTCCGGTTTCTACGGCGGGAAATTCGATTCTGCCGTGTGCCGCTGCTGCGACGTGCTGCTTTCCTTCCCCTCGTTATTGCTGGCGTTCCTCTTTGTAACCGCTTTGGGACGCGGTATTACGAGCGCGGTTGCGGCATTGGGTATTGTATATGTGCCGATGATTACCCGTTTAGTGAGGTCTCTTACTCTTGTGGAAAAAAATAAAACCTATGTGGAAGCCGCCGAATCGATTGGCTTTTCCCGTCCGTACATTCTTTTCCGCCATATTTTTCCAAACTGTGTTTATACAATGCTTGTACAGCTTACGCTGGATTTGGCTTACGCGATTCTCGATCTTGCGGCGTTAAGTTTTATCGGGCTTGGGGTAAGTCCGCCGACCGCCGACTGGGGGGCAATGCTTCAGGAAGGCAGAAATTTCCTGCTTATGAGCCCTCTGCTTGCCCTAGCCCCGGGAGCCGCCATTGTTGTTACGGTGATAAGCCTGAATATTTTCAGCGACTGCATAACCCAATACCTCGATCCTCAGGGCAGGGTTCTTCCGTCTTTTGAAAAAATTGAAAAACGCGGGACGCTGACAGGGAGTACGGCCGATGGAAACTGAATGCCTTTCCATAGAAAACCTTTTCTGTGATTTCCTTACCATCGAAGGAATCGTATACGCTCTAAGCGCGGTGAATCTGCAATTGAAGCGCGGGGAAATCCACGGCCTTGTCGGTGAATCCGGCTGCGGGAAAAGCGTAACCTCCCGCGCTGTTATGGGGCTTGTAGACAAAAAACATACCCGCCTGAAAGGAGTCATCCGCTTTGACGGGAAAAATCTTCTGTCTCTGCCGGAGAAGGAAATGCGCTCAATCCGCGGAAAACGCATTTCCATGATTTTTCAGGATCCGCTTAATTCTCTTTCGCCGCTTGAGACTGTCGGCAGTCAGATTGAGGAGGCAATGTCCAATCATCTGGAATTAAGCCGAGCGGAACTGAAAAACCGCACCGAGGAACTTCTGGTGAAAGTGGGGCTTCATCCGGAAACGGCGAAACAGTACCCGTTTGAACTTTCAGGCGGAATGCAGCAACGGGTTATGATAGCTCAGGCGGTAAGCTGTAATCCCGAACTGGTTATCGCAGATGAACCTACTACCGCCCTTGACCTTACCATTCAGGCGCAGGTGCTGAACCTGCTTAAAAATCTGCAAAAGGAGCTTTCGCTTACCGTACTGCTTATTACGCATAACTTCGCCCTTGTTACGGAAAACTGCGACAGGGCTTCCGTAATGTACGCCGGGCGTATTGTAGAAACCGCTCCTGCAAGAAGCATTATAGAGTCCGCCGCTCATCCCTACACACGCGCTTTGATCAACTGCATACCAAGATCAAATGCGGAGGGAAGGCACAAGGGAAAACTTCCGGTAATTTCAGGTTCTCCCCCGCGTCTTTATTCCCCTCTTAAAGGGTGTCCCTTTGTTCCGCGCTGTGCGAAAGCGGATAACGCCTGCGCGCGGAATCCGGCCGTTACAGAACTGGGCGGCGGAAGATCGGTGTGCTGTCATCATTTGGGAGACGCGTAATGCTGGAAGTAAAGGGTTTAAAAAAACATTTTGCGTTAAGCAACGGAAGGCGGATTCGCGCGGTAGACGGGATTTCCTTTCAGGTGCAGGAAAATGAAATTCTCGGCATTGTGGGGGAATCCGGCTGCGGGAAATCTACGCTGGGAAGGCTCATACTGCGCCTGATTGAACCTGACGCGGGGCAGGTGTTTTTCGGCGGCGATGAAATAACCGCTCTTGACCGAAGCGGTCTGCGTTCAAGGCGCAGAAATATGCAGATGATTTTTCAGAATCCCTTTTCCTCTTTTAACCCGAAGATTCGCATAGGCGGGGCGCTTATGGAAGTCTGCCGCTATTACGGCATGAGTGTTCCAAAAGCCAAAGAAAAAATAGAGCGCCTGTTAAACGATATCGGCCTGTCGTCCGATATGCTTAACCGCTGGCCGCGTGAGCTTTCGGGCGGACAGCTTCAGCGTCTTGCCATCGCAAGGGCGGTTATCGGGGAGCCTTCTCTGCTTATTGCGGACGAACCTCTGTCCGCCCTTGACGTGTCGGTTCAGGCGCAGCTTCTTAATCTGCTCGATGATCTCCGCGCCGGCCGTTCTATGGCGATGATTTTTATTTCGCATGACATGACCGTCGTTGAATATTTCTGCGATAAAGTTGCCGTTATGTATCTTGGAAATATAATGGAACTCGTTTCGTCTGCGGAATTGCCGCGCAACGCGCTCCATCCGTATACGCGTTCACTTAAAGCAAGCGCGCCGAGCCTTGATGTTTTTAAGGACTCCGCCGAAGAAAAAGCGTCTCCCGTATACGGAGAAACGCCGAATCCTCAAGTTTTGATTAAAGGCTGTCCATTTGCCCCGCGCTGCCCGCATACAATGCCCCAATGCGCCGAAACCTTGCCGCAGCTCCTTGAAACCTTACAGGGGCATTGGGTCCGCTGCCATCGTTTTTTGGCATGTTGACATATATGTATATTATGCTTAGTATGCTCAATGTGTGTATAATTTAATTCATAGTAAACACATATATATAATATGTGATTTTCTAAAAAATACCTTGTAAAAGGTAATTAGGAGGTTTTCAAATGAAAATCAAATTTTTCAAGGATTCCGTTATGGCGCTTTTATGCGCAATAGCCGTTTTAACGCTGGTTTTTACGGGATGTTCCCGGTCTAAATCCAAAGGCGTAACTTTTACCGTAGCTTTGAGCGAAGACATCAGGGCGGTGGATGCCGGTGTGGCATGGAACTATGTTACCAATCAGGTAACAAACCAGATCACAGAAGGGCTTGTAACTCTTGATGAAAATAACAACATTGTTCCGGAACTTGCAAGAAGCTGGCGGCAGCTTGACGATCTGACCTATGTTTACGATGTCAGGGACGATATTGTCTTCTCGGACGGAAGTAAAATGACAATGGACGACGTTTTGTTTTCCTTTGAGAGATCGAGAAACCCGGACGGCGGAACTTACTTTTCCGACTTCTTCAACGATGTAGAGAGTTTTTCCGTTAACGGATGGCAGTTCATTATCAAGTTAAGCCAGCCCTCGGCTGTGTTCAAATTTGTTCCGGCAATAGGCGCGGGAAGGATAATCAGCAAGGCTTATTATCAGAAGCACGCCGCTGACTTCGGAAGCGCTTCAGGAGGCATTGTCGCTACCGGTCCGTTTGTATATGAAAAATGGACCAGCGGCCAGGAAATAGTGTTAAAGAAAAATCACAACTACTGGAACAAGGAAAAACTGGCGGCTAACATTATTGACACTCTGGTTTTTAAAATTATTCCTGAGGACACGACACGCGTAATCGCGCTTCAGAGCGAAAACGCCGATTTCAGCGCCAACCTGCCGCAGGATATGCTGGATCAATTAATATCCGCCCAGAACCTGAACTTTACAAGCGTGGATTCTTTCAGCCTTACATATCTTGCGCTTAACACACAGCGCGCGCCCATGAACGATATAAACGTACGCAAAGCCATTTCACGGGCGATGAACATTCCCGAATTCCAGAGGCGCATCATTAAAGACGCGGGAACGCCGGGAACCATTTTGCCTTTCGGTCCGGCTCTCTACGGCGAAAACGCCGCCAAATGGCAGCAGTATTTGAATTCCAATCAGGGTTATACTTACGATATAGCTGCTGCAAGACAGCATCTTTCAAGGTCGGCGTATCCAAACGGTTTTAACTGCGATCTTGTTGTAAGCGAAGATTCCCTTGCCAATCAAAGGGCGCTTTACATTCAGGAAGCCCTTAAGGCGCTTAACATCAATGTTACCATAAGGAAAATGTCAGGCGATGAACAGGACTTGTACCAGATGGGCGGCGTTCTTGATGCCGGCGGCAAGCGTGATTACGATATGATCATAGGCGGCTGGGAAGCGGATTATCCCGATCTTAACGGTAATATTGAAATCATGTTCGCGGAAAGCCAGGCAGGCGAAGACGGCTACAATGCCGCAGCTTATATCAATCCCGTAGTTGACGCTATGATTGAAGCGCAGAGAACCACTTTGGATTCCGCCCAACGTTTTGAGATTCAGTCCAAAATGATGGATATTATAGTGAACGATGTTCCCTATATCGTGTTTGATTACACCTCGCGGCAGAGCGTATTAAACAAAAAATACACCGGTCTTGCCGTTACTCACTCATGGCTGTGGGTGCTTCCGATGCAGAACGTCCGCTCCGCAAATTAGCGTCTTTTGAAGAAAGCCGTAAAAGCCAGATGCGCCATGTATATGTCGGCTTTTGCGGCCGCTTCCAGCGGGGAGTGCATTGAAAGGAGCGGCACGCCGAGATCAATAACGGGAATGTCAAGGTTTGCAAAGAACTGCGACAGAGTTCCGCTGATTCCGGCGTCAACCTTTCCCCCCTCTCCTGTCTGCCAGAGTATTCCGGCTTCATCAAGTATTTTTATAAGGGACGCTGTAATTTGGGCGTCAGCTTCGTTTGTGTTTTCTTTCCCCTTGTCTCCCCAATAGCGGAAAAGTACGACGCCGTGGTTCAGTTTCGCCTCTCCGTGCCCGTCAAGAACGTCTTTATAAAAAGGATACCAGCAGGTATTAACATCGGCGGAAATGCAAAACGAATTTGAAAAAACTTCGCGTTCGCAATTTGCCTCCCCCGAGGCTTCAGCCAAATCTTTAATGAAACCGGAAAAGAAAGCCGACTGCATTGAACTGATCCCAATGGAACCAATTTCTTCCTTGTCGGCGAGAACCAGACACGAAGTGTATTCCGGCTCTTTTACGGAAAGGAACGCTGTAAGAGCGGGGTAGGCGCACACCTTATCGTCCTGGCCGTAACCTCCCACCATGCTCCTGTCCAGTCCGATGTCCGAAGCCGGAAACGCGGGAACCGCGCAAATTTCAGCGGAGACAAAATCTTTTTCGGTAATTCCGTATTTTTCATATAACAGGCTGAGTATGTTGAGTTTCACAGCTCCCTCGCCGTTTTCGCCGGGCGCGGAATTGAGTCCGGCAAGAATGTCAAGGCTTTCCGCCTCAACCGCGTCTTTCATGGGTTTTTTCATCTGTTCTTCTGAAAGATGCGGAAGGAGATCGGCAATAAAAAAACGCGGGTCTTCAGGTTCTTCCCCGATTATTATGTTAACTTCCTGTCCGTCTTTTAGCACAAAAAAACCGTGAACGGCAAGAGGAATACCCGTCCACTGATAGGGCTTTATGATTCCGTAATAATGAGTGTCAAAAAAAGCCATGCTTGAATCTTCATAAAGAGGCTGCATCTTAAAATCCAGCCGAGGGGAATCAATGTGAGATGCGGCAATGGAAATCCCCTGGGTTAAACTTTTTTTTCCGATGGTACAGAAAACCGCAGCCTTTGCGCGCCTTAGAAAAAAGACCTTGTCTCCGCTTTTTATTTTCATTCCTTTTTTCCAAGGGATAAAGCCTTCTTTCTCCGCAAGCGCACAAGCGGCGTTTACCGCTTCCCTTTCAGTTTTTGCGTTATTTAAAAAAGTGATATAATTTTTGCAATAATCGTCCGCGTTTTTAATTTCCTGCTGCGTTAAAAAAACAGAGGCGTCTTTGCGCGCAAACAGGAGTTTGTCTTTTATGTTAGAATTCATAATATTTACTATACAACAATTATACCCTTATTACAGTGATCTTTTTGCCTTTGACGCGGATTACGCGAACTCCCTTGCCTGCTTCTATAAATTCACCGTCAGTTTTTGCCTCATAAATTTCTCCGTCTATTAATACCGTTCCGGCGGGGGAAAAGTCAGTATCGGTTATTCCGATTTTTCCGGTTAAAGCGGTTAAATTTACTTTTTCCATGGGTTAATGATAAACTAATGTCTGGGAGTACGGAAGCGTTAGAAAATCCTTATACGCGGACATCATTGCCGCGAAAGCGTAAACCTCTGTATAAAGGGTTTAAAGCTCTCCAGATACAGCGTCCGTGAAAAAAAATCCGAATCTTTCGGAATGTCAATCGTTATGGTTAAGTTTAAGTTTTCCGCTTTTTCAATAAATTTAGAAAGCAGCGTCTTTCCAAGCCCGATGCCCCGGTATTCGCTTTGCACTTCCAGTTGGCAGATACGCAGATAATGCTGCGAATCCGTTACGGCGCTGATATAACCGCAGAAATCGCCGGACGGGTTTTCCGCGGTTATGCAAATGTCTCCGGGAAAAACAAACGGATTCATTTTTTCAAAAAGGTCAGAAAGCGTTTTGTCCTCCCGTTCTTCGGCGCAAATTTTATGAAGGACGGCCGCGTTTTCAAGATCGGAATCCTTTCCGTCTCTCAGAATGAAATCTTCAAGAACAAGGGAAGTGTTGTCTTCAGGTTCAACGCCGACAGGTTCAAGCCCCCATTCCTCCCGCATGGAATTGTACCATGCGATAACTTCATTCTTCATTTTTTGTTCTTTAAAACCGAACCACATCTTTTCCGTTTCCGGATACTGTTCAAGGATATTCCTGAAAGAACGGAAAACTCCCTTGTTTTTATTTAGCGCGGCAGACAATTCCTGACGGACAATCGGGTTTTTTAATTTAACTGTAAAATTTTCCATAAGCCTGTATCCGTCATTGGAACTCCATTCGGGCAGTGAAATAAAACGTTCATCATCGTCAAAATCAGGTTCGTCTTTATAGACGTTATTGTGAATGTCTACAACGGCGGCTTCTTTGGTGTCCAATAAAAATTTTCCGTCCTGATTTTCCATGTAAAAGAGAATTTCATCTGTCAACGCGTTATCCAGCTCAAAACGCATGGGGAATTATAGCATAAAATCCCCAAAATGTTTATAATTCGGGAATGGAAGCAATGAAAAGAACAGTTGACTGCGGCTCATTAAGAAAAAATGACGAGGGGCGCGAAGTGGTTTTAAACGGGTGGATTCACCGCAAGCGCAACCACGGGGGAATATTTTTTATCAATATGAGGGATCGGTACGGCGTAACACAGATAACGATTGACACTCAATTGAGTCCCGACCTTGTAAATGTCTGTGAAGAACTGCGCAACGAATTCTGCATAGCGGTGCAGGGAATTGTCTGTGTACGTCCTTCCGATATGGTCAACCCGAATATGCCCACAGGCGAAATTGAAGTTGAAGCGGCAAAAATTGTTATATTGAACAGGTGCGAAGTTTTGCCGTTCCAGATCGACGATGAAAGCAGGGCAAACGAAGACCTCAGGTTAAAGCACCGTTACCTCGATCTCCGCTGTAACGCTATGCAAAACCGCATCAGGCTGAGAAGCGAAATTACTTTCGCGGTACGCGAATGGATGACGTCTAACGGTTTTTATGAAATTGAAACTCCCACCTTTATAAAATCCACGCCGGAAGGGGCAAGGGATTATCTTGTGCCTTCGCGCCTTTACCCCGGCAAATTTTACGCTCTGCCGCAGTCGCCCCAGCTTTACAAACAGCTTTTAATGGTTTCGGGTTTCGACAAATACTTTCAAATTGCGCGCTGTTACCGCGATGAGGATTCAAGGGGAGACAGGCAGCCTGAATTTACCCAGATTGACATTGAAATGTCGTTTGTGGCAAGGGACGACGTTCTGTCAACGACAGAGGCGTTAATGCGCCATGTGTTTAAAAAAGTAATGAATATTGAACTGCCGCGGAATTTCAAAAGGTTTTCATGGGACGAGGCAATGGAACTTTACGGCAGCGACAAGCCGGATTTACGCTTTGATATGCAGTTAAAGGATTTCAGCCGGTTTGCCAAGTCCTGCGATTTTCAAGCGTTTAAGGACGCCGTCTCCCACGGCGGGGCCGTAAAAGCGCTTGTCGTAAAGGGGGCGGCTTCCTATTCGCGCAAACAGATTGAGGAACTTGAAACTCACGCGAAAATTTACAGGGTGCGCGGCATGGCGTGGATGAAAGTTGCGGCTAACGGCTCGCTTGAAGGCGGAGTTTCAAAATTTTTCGCGGACAACGCGGCGCAGATAACGGGCGCTCTTGGGGCGCAGGGCGGAGACCTTATTTTAATTATCGCGGATGAAAACAAAAGAATTGCAAATACCGCACTTGGAGCGGTCCGTTCAAAACTGGGGCGCGATCTTGGTTTCTGCGATCCCGCCAAATTTGAGTTTGTCTGGATTGTCGATTTCCCGTTATTTGAATACAACGAAGATGAAAAAAAATGGGAAGCGGCTCATCATTTATTTTCAATGCCGCAGGAAAAATACCACGCGGAAATGGAAAGCGATCCCGGCTCGGTAAAAGGCGATCTCTACGACCTTGTCCTTAACGGTTATGAGCTTGCGTCAGGCTCTATCCGTATCCACGATCCGCAGATGCAGATGCGCGTTTTCAATATTGCCGGAATCGGCAGCGCCGAAGCGGAAAAGAAATTCGGCTTTCTTATGGAAGCGTTCAAATACGGAGCGCCTCCCCACGGAGGAATTGCCCCCGGTCTTGATCGCCTTGTGATGATCATGGCGGGAGTATCGTCTTTAAGAGAGGTTATTGCCTTCCCGAAAAATTCATTTGCGATAAGCCCTATGGATGACTGCCCTTCGGAAGTTGACCAAAAACAGCTTGATGAGCTTAGGCTGATCATAAAACATGAATAACGGAAAAAACGAGGTCTGTCCGTAAAACAACCGACTTTGCGGACAAACATTTAAGTAGAACAGAAGAAGGATATTCATTATAATTGAATCATGTTCAGCATAGAAATAACTCCGCGTTTCGGAGATATAGATATTTTAGGCCATGTTAACAACACTGTCCCGCCTGTCTGGTTTGAACTTGCCAGAACAAAGATCATGAGGATATTTGATCCTAATCTGATTCTTTCAAAACAAACCTTTCCGTTAATCCTGGTTCATTCCGATTATGATTTTACCGGGCAGCTGTACATTCAGCCTGAAATTGAAATTAAAACGCGGGTTTCCAAAATAGGAACAAAGTCATTTACCATTTCCCATGAGGCATGGCAGGACGGGCGTCTTGGCGTTAAAGGAAACGCGGTAATCGTTTATTACGATTTTAACAGCGAACAAAGCAAGCCGATTCCTGAAGACAAAAGAAAACTGCTTGAAGAATATATGGATAATAAATAGCGAATAAAAAATACTGTAAATCAATATTTTTTAAGAATTTCTTTAATTACATTACTTATTTCCGTTTCCATTTCATTTTTCATTGAGTTTGGAAGTTTAGGATAAATATTTTCAATATCGTCATCGGCGTTTTGTTTTGTTCTGTTAATAAAAAAAAGATAAGGTTCTATTCTTAACATTTCAGCCATTTTTTCTATCATATCCATAGAAGGGAATTTTAAACCTGTCTCAATGTGTCCAATGTAACTGGTCGTCGTATTGCAGCGCTCTGCCAGCTTCATCTGCGAGAATCCTTCTTTTTTACGGAAATCTTTCAAATTTTGGATAAAAACTTGTTTCAAAGTCATGATTATATGCTAATAGGCATTAATTTGCGCTCTCAATGTTCCAATAGAGCATAAAAAATATTGCATAAAATTATCTTATAGAATATAATAAATAATTGTGAATCTTAAAAAATAGTCATTTTTACGTTTTGGACTATTATTTTGAGGTTTTCACGGAGGTTTAGGAACTTGCCCGTACGGGTAAGAAAACTGCGGTAATTATCTCTTATAGGCAGAGATAATGTACCGGCGGATGAAATCCGAAGGAGTTATTTATGAAAAATGCACTAAAATTAATCGGGATTATCGCTCTTGCAATGTTGGTAATCGGGTTTTCTTTCACTGCCTGTAGCAGCGGCGGCGCTGGCAGCGGCGGCGAAGGAACTGCCGCGCCAACACCTGCACCTGCCGTTCCCGCCAATCAACTGTCTGCAGCATTTGAAAGCAGGGATAATAACGGTAATGTCTATTTGCTGGAAATTACGAAAAAAGCTTCCGGAAGAGCAGCGTATGTTCCGACAACCGGCGATACTTACATCCTTACAATCATATCAGCGACAGGAGAAATCAAGAAAAGCCGAGGAACAGTTGCCGTAAAAGATACAGGCGTTTTTCAATTAACGCCAGTAAATTCTAAAACTCCATTTACCGTAACAACCTCCGGTGAAAATATGACCGCCATAATAGGACCTATCGTAACAGACGAAGGAAATGTAGAAGCTCCGGGGGAATTGTCCCCGGCAGACTTTGAACTTAAAATTGTTGTTTTAAAAGCTAACAGGTGGGATACCAAGGATAGCAGCGGTGAATCGTGGGACTCTGATGAAATCAATTTGAAAGAATTAACTACCGTTGAACCAAGAAAAGGTTTTGTATATAGATTTAAGATAAGCGGAAAAACCGATACACAAATGAGATTCTTTCGTTTTCAACTTAATTCACGTACGAAAAATTGGAGTGATTATATATATCTCGGAAACTGGGGTGAACAGTTTTTAGGGGCTTTCGATAATTTCGGTTTTAGTATAACAATTGTGGATGATCCTCTCATTACTGACCCTGATAACCCTGCATATGACAAAGAAAATCCTGCTTATAATTATGCAAGTTTAACAAATAAGTTGTGGCAGAAGTTCCCAAGCAGAGATTACATGAATTACGATAACGGCGTTAAACTTCCTGCTGATATTGAAATAGGTTATCCCATGGCGACTATCACCGATCTTAAGATTAGGCTTGTTGAGGTAACCCAAAAATAAAGCGGCAGTATTGCAAATTTCAACAGCACCGTCAATCTGAAGGTGTCTAAAAAAGTTAAGAATTAACCACGGAGTTTTGATTCTTCATTCTTCCGTGGTTTTTTTTATTCGTTGTTCCATGATTAAACAACCGTAAAATACCCTAATACTGTATTACGTTAAAACCTTAAACCGGCAAGGTAATTTTCATACGCCTGCTGCGCCGTTTTGGCGTCCGTATTGGCTTTTTCAAGAGTAATATTAATCGCGTCTATTTCGCTGTCCAGAGATACAAGCCGCCTTAAATATTCCTGCCCCTGCTGCGTCTGGTTTCCGGCGGCTTCAAGGTTTCGCCGTATTCTGTCCTGATCGGCAATAAGGCGGTTTTTTTGCGCTTCGATTTCTTTTACCGAAAGCGCTGCTGTGTCGGAAACCTGTTTTAGTTCGACAGCCCGCGCAAAAGCCTGCCGTATTTGATTGGGAATTTCCTGATTGCTTGTATAACTTAAAAAAGCGTCAGGCCGCAGGGACAGAAGTGTTATGCTTTCTGAAATGGGCCTGACTTCGTTCACCGTTAATACAGTTTCGCGGTTCGCGGGCAAAGTAACGTTGAATCTGTAGACATTCTCCGTCTGTTCGTTTGTCTGCGGGGAAGCCAGGGCAGTCTGCGGAGTTTTTGAGTGTTCGACAACAAGCTGTTTGGGAACAGAACTTGAGTTTATAAAAGTATATGTTTTTATATATGATAAACTGCGGTTAATGGTCATAACGCCGCCTGATACATTTACGGAAGTTACCGCGCGGGCGTTTGCGCTGTTTGCCGCCGCGGTTACCGAAAGGTCTTCGCCGAAGGAAATAAGCCGTTTTTCATTTTCATTCCAGAACTCGATAAGGGCGTCTCCCGCGTATACTCCCCCGTCAAAAACCGTAATCGGGCCCGCAGGTAGTTTCATTTTGCTTGTGTTGGTAATTTCAGCGCCCAGACGCGGGTATCTGCCTGAGCCGCTGTAGATAAGCAGTTTTTTCGCGTCAATTTGGGATTCTACCAAAGGAAACATCGCGCTCATACGGCGGTCAAGGTTTACGGGATTTTTAATTGTAAATTCAAATTGGCCGCCGGCTTCACCGCCCGCGGCGGTTTGCACATTTCCTCCCGTAAAAATTTCCGACTGCAACCTTTGGCGCGCAAGCGATTCCTGTTCAACAGCGGAAGTTTTCATCATCATGCTGGTATCGGCCATCGGCGCGGCGGCAGATTCGGCATAAGCCCGTCCGTAAACCGCGGCTTCGGCAGTTCCGGCAATTGAAAGGGGGAGAACAGGGCGTGAAACATAATAGGGAGGGTAGAGGTTTTGAATGAACGAAACAGGACGGCCCGCTACAAGCGAAAGTTCCACATTGTTCCAGTCCGTGTCGCTGTCATTGTCAACAATCGCCCACCCTTGAAAAAGCGGCTTTGCCGCTCCCAGATTGAGACGGTAGGAAATTTTCCAGACAGGGGAGGGAATAACGTAGCTTATTGACACATTCCTTCTGCCGCTTCCGGGAAGATTGACTGAAAGCCTGCGTGATGATGAATTTCTTGAGGCTGAAATTAAATCAAGCGCGCGGTTAAGATCGTCCTCAACCGCGTTATCTGTAAATTTAATTGTACTTATATCTTTCAGGTTAAAAGTTCTCATGCCTACGTTTGTGTTAAGAAGAAGCCACGGCTCGTTTGTCATTGAATTGTTTGAAAATGAAGGCCTGTACTCAATGCCCGCAATCCTGCCTGTAAAGGGAGTTGGAGAGTAAATCTCAGCTTCCGCTCCCCTCAGTCTTGAAAGGATAACGGCCATTCCCGGCTCGTCAGAAAGATCGATTATAAGGCTGCGCAGCGTGTGAAATAAAGTGTTTTCCGACTGGTAATTTACCGAAATATTTCCGGAAGACGGATCGTTAATGACAAGAGTTTTCAGCGCGTCATTCACGGCGTCAAGCCTGAACGAAAGATCGATATTAAACTGTCCGTTTACCGCGCCTGAATGTTCATAGTAGGCGAGGCCGGAAGTCAGAATAACAACCCGTTTAAGCGGCATTTGGTTTTCATCCGCGACCGGGGGTGTTTCACGGGCTCCCTGCGCCCAAAGACCCGCAGTAATTGCACATAACAGAAAAAGAGACATTCCGCTTTTCATTTATAACCCCCGCCTGTTCAACGGCAAACGTGTGTCGAATTTGTCCGCAAAGACCGTACATTAGGCGCGAAGCATACGGATAATTCTATTTTATAAACCGTGTTCAAGTCTTATAGTTACTGAGGGCATATCACATACTTCAGGCGGTCCGAAATATTGAATTGCGCCCGGAAACAAAAAGCAGGTGTTTTCCGCCCATTCGCCGCGTTTTGATTCAAATGTTTTAAACGGTTTTCCGTTAAGGTCTACAAGGGCTTTTTTTATAACCGGTTTCTTTGAGCCGTGCCGCTGTTCAAGGTTCATCATCATGGTAATCGGCACGCCGCCCGCAATCCACTGTTCAGCCGGAGCCGTTAGATTTTTCACGCTGGAAATATAGCCTGTAAGTCCGCAGGCAATCAATAAAAAGGCGCTGTATCCAAGGCTGTAGCAGTAATCAGAGTCGAAATTGGTAGGGAACGCGCAGCGGCCTTCGTAGCCAAAAAAATGCGTCTGTGAACTGAATTTACCGCTGTAATGGCCTCTGTCCTTCATGACGGCTAACTTCTTCTCTACCATTCCGACAAGCAGTTTTTCGGTTTCGATTCTGGAAACCTGCACGTTGCCGTGCGGATCGCGGTCCATCAAAAATTGCTGCGCAATGTCCTGCGGAAGGATTTTCAGTATCGCAAATGAAACGTCGGAAAGCCTGCCTGAAAACCACTGTAACTGTTCAGTAAAATTGTGTATAGCGGAAAATTTTTCTTCTTCCGCGGCTATTGTATCGTTAAGTTCTTCTATCAGTTTTTTAATTTCCGGAATAAATTCAACAAGCCCTTCCGGTATCAGAACAATGCCGAAGTTATCGCCTTTTTCGGCGCGTTTTGCTATTGAAGAACATATTTGATCGACAATTCTGTCAAGTGAATGACTCTTTGCCTCGATTTCTTCGGAAATCAGGCAGACATTCGGCTGGGTTTGAAAAGCGCATTCCAGCGCGATATGGCTCGCTGCGCGCCCCATAAGCTTTATAAAATGCCAGTATTTTTTTGCGCTGTTTGCGTCCCTGCTGATGTTGCCGATTAGTTCGCTGTATGTTTTACAGGCAGTGTCAAAACCAAAAGAAGTTTCGATGCACTCGTTTTTTAGGTCTCCGTCTATCGTTTTTGGGCAGCCGATTACCTGTGTTGTACAGCCGTTTGCAAGGAAGTATTCGGCAAGGAGAGCCGCGTTGGTGTTGGAGTCGTCCCCGCCGATAATGACAACCGCGTCAAGATTCAGTTTTTTCACTGTTTCCAAAGAAGAAGCAAACTGAGCCGGTGTTTCAATCTTTGTCCTTCCCGAACCTATTATGTCAAAGCCGCCGGTATTGCGGTAAATATCAATTGTTTCCTGAGTAAGGATAACTATTTTATTGTCAATTAACCCGCCGGGCCCGCCTTTAAAACCGTAGAGGGTAGAGTTGGGGTTGCCCTTTTTTAGGCCGTCAAACAGACCGGCTATAACATTGTGTCCGCCGGGAGCCTGTCCGCCTGACAGGATAACCCCTACCTTTAATTCACGGTGAATTTTGTCGTTTTTACCTTTAATAAAGGAAGCAATAGGTTTCCCGTAGGTGTTTTTAAAAATCTCATGAAGTTCCGCCCTGTCGGAGACAGCTTCTGTAGGTGAACCGAATTCTACGGTTACATCTTCTATAGAACCGGAAAGGATTGCAGGCAATTTCGGCTTATAAACATAGCGAACCTGTTGTAATGAGGAAATATTCATCTTTATTCTCCAAAAATAATAAAATTATTTATTCTTATGTCTGTTTTTTCGCAGCTTTTTCTTGCGTTTATGTGTTGCGATTTTTCTTAATTTGCGTTTTCTTCCGCAGGGCACTTAAATCTCCTGGTTCTGGAATAAATAGCGGCTCAAGCCGGTGTGATTATGATTATGAAGCAGGGTAAAAAAAAGGTCAAGAGAAGGTATTGACATAATATTGTTTATTTTATAGATTTTGATTGCTAACGAAATGAAAGAAGTCTCCTTCGTCTAGCGGTTAGGACACCGGGTTTTCATCCCGGCAACAGGGGTTCGATTCCCCTAGGAGATGTAAAAAGCTGTAAAACAACTGTACTTTGTACTGTTGCTTTCTTCTAATTAAAATGTTATAATTTTAATAGAGGGAGTGTATTTTTGGTTGTTTGGCATAATGATAAGGAAAATATAAGAAAAATGGTAAAAATTAATAAAAAACAGGTGTTTATAATAACTCTTGGTGTTGCGACGCTTTTATTTGCTTCATTCACCATGTCAGTAATTGTTCAAAAACAGCAAAATTCTCTTATCAGCGGAAAATCAACTTTAAATGAAAGTCAGAATCCTGTTCAAAACGGACATTCCGATATTTTTGAAGTAAGCTCTAATGCGCCTTCTGACAGCTATATGAATGCTAACAACGGTATCCTAATGATTGATGTGCCGCAGGATGAATCGTTTTATAATAATAATGAAATATTGATAAACGGAACAGGCGGAGTAAGAGGGACTTCGGCAAATGGAACAACCGGGATAACTGCAGTTAGTGCAATAACCGGAACAGGCAAAATGACCGCGGCAGACGCGGGCAGAGGAACAGCAACGGCATGGATACCAATAAGGGAAGTAAGCGGAACAACTGCAGGCGGAGTTGCTGTATTAAGCGGAATACCCGGAACGACACCAATCAATTGGACAATCACATTGGGCACAAGAATGTCCGGCGTAAGCGGAATGACCGCGACAGACGCTACCAGAACTACAGCGGGTGTGATGCATGGAGCGTCAGACATGACGACACAGCCTGACAGTATGGGATTTATTGACAGCGGAACTTTTTACATGGACTTCTATGATGACATGGATGAGGAAGAAAATAATATCAGTAATATTATTAATGTGGTTCAGCGTTTTGTCGCAATGAAACCTTTTACCATAGGAAAATATGAGGTTACCCAGAAAGAATACAGAGAATTAATGGGGACAAATCCAAGTTACTTTATAGGAGACAATTTACCTGTAGAGAATGTCAGCTGGTTTGACGCTATTGAGTACTGTAACGCGTTAAGCCGCCGTGAAGGCCTTCCTGTAGCTTATAAAATAACCGGTACCAGAGACGACAGGGTTGTAACATGGGATCGGAATTCTATAGGCTACCGTCTGCCGACAGAAGCGGAATGGGAATATTCCTGCCGCGCCGGTACAAGAACGCTGTTCAATACAGGAGACAGCATTAACAGAAATCAGGCGAATTTTTTTCATAATACTACTATAGAGGTAGGGAGTTATCCTCCGAACGAATGGGGTCTGCACGATATGCACGGGAACGTATCGGAATGGTGCTGGGACCTGTACAATGATCCGGCAATGGGAAATAGTGATAATTCATTGGATGAACGCCGCGTTATTAGAGGCGGAAGCTGGATTAGTTATGATTTACGCCTGCGTTCGGCATCTCGGGATTGGTACTTTCCCAATTACTGTTCCGTTAATATTGGTTTCCGCGTTGCCCGTAATGTTCCTAATACTTCAAGTTTTTTCAGATAACGTACAGTATAGCAATGATAAAAAAGTTCATTTTTTTATTTTTCCTTATTTTTTTGTTTTTATCGGAATCTCTTTTTGCGGACGGTGAAAATCTCACTGTAAGGATTGCCGTACTGGGACCCGGAGATGAACTTTATCTTTGGTGGGGGCATATTGCCCTGGTTATTGATGATTCCGATAATGACCGCAGCCGTTTTTATGATTACGGTCTTTTTTCTTTTGAAAATGACAATTTCTTTGTTAATTTCGCGTTTGGCAGGCTTCTGTACAGCTGCGGCGCTTCCTCAACTTATAGCAATTTGGCAAGTTATGTATATACAAATCGCGATATTACAATTTATACCCTCGATCTTCCCCCTGAAAAACGCGTGGAGATAATGAATTTTGCCGAAACAAACGTTCTTCCGGAAAACCGCGATTACTATTACCACCATTTTAGGGATAATTGCTCGACAAGGATTCGGGATATTGTTGATTTAATGACAGACGGGCAGTTTTTTGAACAATACGGAAGTACAAAGGGACGGTATACTCTCAGACAGCACGTACGCCGTCACACATGGTTTTCACCGGCAATTGACTGGATTCTCAATTTCTGGATGGGGCAGGTAATTGATACTGATATTACCGTGTGGGACGAAATGTTTCTTCCGTCTGAAGTGGGAAGGTGTTTGGAAAATTTCACGTATGCCGATTCAAACGGCGTAAGACGGAAACTTGTTACATCGGTGGATGAAGTTTACAAATCACAGGGGCGTCCCGCTGTTCTTGATGTTCCCCGAAGACAATGGCCGAGAGAGCTTGTTTTCAGCTGTGCGCTATCCGCAATATTTTGTTTTTTCTTTATCCTGCAGAAAAAAAATCACAGGATTGGAAAAATACTGGCAGGCGTTAGCATGAGCCTTGCCGGATTTATTTTTGGTTTTGCTGGCTTGCTTCTCTATTTTTTCAATATCTTTACCAACCATGACTATACCTATCAAAATTACAATATGCTTTTTGCGACTCCGCTGCTTCTTGCGGCAGTTCCGTTCGGCATTTGTTATGCAAAGACAAAAAGTGAAGATAAACTTGTTTTTTACAGCGCGTTTTTAAGGCTTATTTGGCTTGTTACCGCGCTTGGGATATTTGTCTCTATGCTGATTAAGCTGTTTCCACCGTTTTTTCAACAAAATCTTACGGATCAGATGCTGTTTCTGCCCATCGCTTTGGTTTTTACTTTTCATCCTGCCGGCTTAAAAGACGTTTTGCGGAAATATTACGCAAAGTTTTTAATTATTCGGAAAAAATAATGAAAAAATTGTTATTTTTAATCGTTTTCCCGTTTCTTGTTTTTCCCGTATATTCACAGGATGAAGACGCGCAAAGTTCACAGCCGGATATTTTCCTTATTCCGATTTTAGAGACCGTTTTTTTTAATAATATCCGCTGGAATCCGTATTGGCCGTCCGACATTCCTCCCGACGGTTTTTTAATAAATAAGGCTGAAAAACAGCCTGATATTATTGAATTGTACAATGATACCGATAAATACGTTGTCAGGCGGGACGAACAGGGACGGCTTGTAGAATTCCCATTTTTTCTTTCGGATGGATATGCTGAAATTCAGGCGGAATACGCTGTTACGGGGGCTTTGAAAAATCTGGAAATAACAAAGTACAGTTCCGCCTCTTTGCAGGATGATGATTCATCTGATAAAACTTCGGATACGGCAGGAACGAAAATCAATGTTGTTTTTCCTGATGATTTTTTACCATACAGCGAGTTTTCACCCGGCGGAGCGTTTCCCGCGTTAACAGCGGCATCCGGCGATGCTTCATTTTTTGTTTTTATTTTTGAATCCCCGTTATTTCTAACCGAAACATGGTATGACGCGGAAGGAAACCTGTCAGTATTTTTAAAAGCGTCGGTATTTATTGATAGAGGTTTATGGCGGATAAGGGCATTGCAGATTCATAATAACGCCGGAACATCAAATTTGGATTATTTTCACGATTCATACGGTAATATTACGGAAATCCGCGGCGAGGACAGTGTTGTTTCCGCGCTTTATAAAGATAACCGCCCGTCGTACCAAAAAGACAGTACTCTTCAATATGAGTATCAATGGGATACCCAGGGCTGCTTAACAACTGTCAAAACAACCGGAGCGGATAACTTGTACACCGAATACCGCTACGGTTATGAAAAGGACGATATTGGAAACTGGATAAGCCGTCAGGAAACGGCGTATACAGTACAATTTGATTTATTGACGCCAAATCAATCCTACAGCAGGGGGATTTGGAATCGCAGAATTGTATATTAGGGTAATGATATGAGTGTTAGTAAAGAATGGCAGGCTGTTAAATACAAACAGATATTTGATGAAGAAACAATAGGCCTTACCCGCCGCCGCGAGGCTGATCCGAATTGTAAAATTGAAGATTTGGAAGGAATTTTGAAAAACCTGTATATTATGGACGGAGCCGATCAGGGCGGCAGAGGTCCTTTACAGGATACAATAATGACAGCTACAATTGCCGCTTACGAGCATTTTATAGCTTCATGGAAAGCTGAATCAAAACTTTAATCAGGGTTTCATTGTAACCTTTCCCCATATATTTGGTTGTATAGTCAGCAGACTAATGTGGTTTCATGTTCCTCCTATTTCTCCTTTTCCCCGGAGTTACTCCTTTCTCCGGGGTTTTTTTATTTTTTGCCTTTTTCATGTTGACATTTTTTTAAAAATTTACTATTGTTTCTAAAGTATCCCCTGTAGCTCAGCTGGCAGAGCAAGTGGCTGTTAACCACTGGGTCCGTGGTTCGAATCCGCGCGGGGGAGGAAAAAAGCCCGTTTTCGGACGGGCTTTTTTATTGTAATTCCTTATATTATAAGGAATTAGTTCATTTTAGCTATAATGGCTATGCGTCATAAAAGACTAAAAAGCGCCATGTCAGCGATTTTGCGGCCACTGTGCGAAGAAATCAATTTATTATGTTTTTAATCACTTCCGGAATATAACGCATCAAATCACTCGCCAACACGGAATACTCAGTAAGGTCTGTACTCGCAAGCCGTCCCGCTTCTCCGTGCAGATACGCGCCGAGAATTGCCGCCTCGAAGCAGGAGCAGCCCTGCGCGATAAGGGACACAATGATGCCGCTGAGTACGTCTCCTGTTCCGGCTTTGGCAAGAGCGGAATTTCCAAAAGGAAGAATGACCGCGGCGCCTTTCTCGTTTACAGCTAAAGAGGGGTTTCCTTTAAGTAAAATATTAATTTTAAATTGCGCCGCATAATTCCTGATTTTATTTATACGGTCAATCGGCTCATCGGGCAGTTCGCCGAAGAGCCTTTTCCACTCCCCCGTATGCGGAGTAATGACAATTTCCCCCTTGTGTCCCGCAAGCTCCGGTAAAAAACCCGCAAAAGCGTTAAGGCCGTCCGCGTCAATTACAGCGGGTTTATCCGTTTTATCGATAAGCTCCCGCACAAGAGACGCGGTCTGCGGGTCTCTTGACAACCCCGAACCGACGCAAAGAGCATCCATGCGCTCGCAGAGCGAAATAATTTCATTCAACGCGGACGCCGCGCATGCGCCGGAACCAGTTTCAGCTAACGGGTGTAAGACAGGTTCGGTAACTTTAACAGCCAATGTATCAGCAAGTGATTCGGGAACAGCCAGATGAACCATTCCGCATCCGCTTCTCAGCGCGGCCATTGACGCAAGCGCGGCGGCTCCGCTCATTCCGCGCGAGCCGCACACAAGTAGCGCAAGGCCGTGATCAATTTTTGATCCGGTTTCCTTACGCGTGGGCAGAATGCGGTTGAAGCAGTTATTGTCGGGCAAAAAAATTCCGGCCGATTGTTCTTCTACAATATCCTCAGGATACCCCAAATCGGCGATTTGTAATTTTCCGGCATTGGCTCTTCCCGGGTAAAAGAATTGCCCCATTTTGTAAAACCCCGCGGCGACTGTACAATCGGCTTTAATGCAAACAGAAGCGCATTTTCCGTTATCGCAGTCAAGCCCCGACGGAATATCAACCGCTAAAACAGAAGCCTTGCTGCCGTTTACAGCTTTAATCACATTTGCGTACAATCCCCGTGGTTCTCCGTTCGCTCCAATTCCAAGCATAGCGTCAATTATCAAACTATAATTGTTAAAATCGGGTAATTGTTCATTATCTGTAATTATACGGACAATGCCGTTTTTTAATTCGATATAATCCCTAAACGCCGATAACGCTTCACCGTTTAAATCTTTGGTTTCGCAGAGGGAAAAACAATCAACGTTAATTCCCGCTTCCCTGAGCATCCGCGCGGCGACATAACCGTCTCCTCCGTTGTTACCCTTCCCGCATATTACAGCGGCATTCCTGTTCCCGTCCAACATAGCCAACGCCGCCTGATAAATATGCCTGCCGGCTTTGCACATATAGGAGTACCCTGTATCAATATTGCCGTCTATCGCCAATTGGTCAACGCGCTTCATTCCGGCGGCGGTGAAAATGTTGTTTATATTTTTAAATAGAGATACATCTGTCATAAAATGCTCCGTGTCAAAGGTAATTAATTTTACCTTAAATTTCAAGAAATTGATTGTGTATTAATGATGCGATGCCTTGAACAACTTCCAATATTGACAATAAGCCAATGCCGGGAAAGGGGTTTTATGCGAAAAGCCTTTTATTGTTACATATAAGTCCGCCCAGCAGATGATCGAAGCAGCCAAAAAGAATTTATTTTATCCGCAACATTCTTTTTGTAAGAAAAAGTCCTAAAACGCAAGTACGGCAGGTTCATTTTATGTGCGGCGACGGATTCCAGATATTTGACAATGACTTTTTGTCTATTTTTTTATTAAGTGTAGAGTAAATTCTTTCGTAACTGTGGGCGGCGTATTTTTCCTTCAAATCAATATCGGGTGTAATGATGTCAATTACCAGCATATCCGAATAGGTTTTATGCCAATGAAAGCCGACATCCTTTGGATTAATCAGAACATTATTCGTGTCATCTGACAACAGGCGGCCATAAGTTTGCAATTCATCAATTATCATTAAGTAAGCAGAATAAAAATCATTCTCCAAATCAATGGGCGGAGATAATGTTTCAAAGCCATGAAGACAGACAGCTTTTGTTATCTTAATAAACCAATCGTCTTTGCTGTCAGCAACGCTGAACTCTGGTATGTCTTCGCAAAACTCCATTATCAATTTTTTGGTTTTGTACGCTTTTGCAAGCAATAAAGCGCTGTAATACGCATGGCTTTCCTTTTTTATTTCAATAAATAGTTTTTCTCCTATAATATTTCGCAGAATATCCTGTCCCTCAAAAGACTCTAATTCCCAGATGTTTTTAATTTCCTCGCTCTTTCTTATTTCATTGACAATACTGGCCATTGAATCCTTTGACCTGATTTTCTTCGGCAGACATAACAAATTTCCCATGTCATGCGCATGGAAGTCATCATTACAGCGGAATAAATTTGAAAGACTTTTGTTATCTGATGTTTTTATTGATCGGTACAAATAACCAATGTCATGGTACATGGTTAAAGAGAATAAAATCGCTGTAATATCGGACGGCAGAGGACAATTTGGAAGAAATTTGCCGATAAGCGCTATTGCCAATAAAAAACACTGAATGCTATGGTAATAATGATCGCGTTCTTTAATTTTTCTATCCCGCTGATAGTCATATAAAAGATCGACAATTATTGAGAGATCAAGAAACAACGATTCGTTTATTATTCCGGATATATAGTTGATTTCTCTTGTTATACGGCTTTCTTTTTCATCAAGATGCCTGTCGTAATCCTGTATTTCCACAAAATTGAGCAATTCATTTAGTCTCAGGCAGCAATTGCGCAATCCGCTGTCATAAATTCCATTATCTTTGAATTCAGACAATCCGTCTTTTAAGAACGTAAATACGTCAAGCATTTCAGTCATCCAGAAGACTCTCAGCCTGATGCGGGAAAAACTTATTTTTCATTGAATCAACAAAGGCGGCTTTATTTTTTTCTGACGGTTTTTTTGCATATACAATACCTTTATCTAAAACGGGTTTTACTTCGTCAGTAATATTGGGTTTGATTTTTTTATTAATCTGCGTGATACACCCAAGAATGGCAGCCTTAATTTCGCGGTTGCATTCATCGGCGCAGCGCATACAGAGTGAAATGCCTATATTTAAAAAATTTTCCGCCGGGATTGATTTATCATAACCGTCAATATCATGCTGTCTGGCATAGTTTTTGCAAATGCTTACGGTTTGGGCGGATTGTTTTTTTATAATCGAAGCCGTTAAGGCTCTCATCGGAGGATAAGTCAATCTGTTTAACAATGCTTCTTTTTTTTCTTCGGATATCATTTCCGCATACAAGCCGAGTATTTTCAGCCCCAAGCCGTAAAAGTCATTCGGAAGGCTGTCAATACATACCGGCAAATACCATCCGGCAAATTTTAAAATCTTCCGGCTGCCTGTGTTTTTATTTTTTAAATAAAAAACCGTATTCAAAAGAAACAGCAAATCATAATAAAACAGGGTTAATTTTTCAGGATATTTCATGTTGAAAATCAAAGCATAATCTGTAGATAGAGAAAATATTATATTATTGAATTCCGTATCTTCCGGGTTATTTTCAAGATGACGGGCAAAAATATCCCCTAAACTCGGCAATACAGGAATAAATTTTCTGACATCTATATCGGACGTCTCCGCGCTGTTTTGTTCATTTTCCGCAAAATACTCCGCCGTTGTTTCTTGCTCTATTTTCAATAAAACGCGGACTTTATTCTGCAGTTTTGGATTTGTATGTAAAGCATATAACACAAACAATTTTTCGACTGTTTCCGCTTCGTGTTTTTTTCCGGCTTGTTCAAGCGCACAGAGAAAACAGAATAAATCATTGAATCTGATATCGTACGGTTCAATAAACGCAATCAGGGAAAAATGAATTATTCCGTTTTCATCTGAGTTATTCACGATATATTCAGTTATAGATTCCTGATAGCCGGCCTTCGCATCGGGCTTCTGATTGTTTAAAGGCTGTTTTTGCAACAGGATGATATTCAGGGCGTTTCCAAGCACAATGGCAATCTCATCCCGGCGCAGATGCAGTTTCGCCGATAATGCGATAATATCGTCAAATGACAAATTGCTCTCATCCGGGTGATATAATGCCTCGTGTACAATCGATATTGCGAAAAACATTCGTATGTATATAAAGGAAGAAGCTTTGTCTATAAAATTCCATGTTTTTTCTTCTATTTTCCCGTAAACAGGATAAAAATCGGTCAGAAAGGACTGAATGATATATTCTGAAACCCGGTATTTTAAAATCGGAGCGTCGTTTGTCTGACTTACTCTTTTTACGCAGATGCGTTCTTCGTGCCGTGAAAGCGAATTGACAGTATGTTCAGGATTTACGGCAAAACAGACACTCAATAATTCCGCCAGTCCGTAATTCAGACTTAAACGATAGGAACGCGTTTCTCCCCACATACTGATATTTGAATTTCTTTTCAGGCATTGACGCGGAGTTTTATATGATAAAAACGGTTCTCCGTCCATGTATGCGTTTTCTTCATCGAACGATTTTTTTTGGTCTTCAAGCAGCTTTATGCTTGTGATATCGATTATTTTGGCAATTTGCGATTCCCCTAAATTTTTCAGGCATTCAAACGCTTTAAGGCGAACGTCATCTTCATTTGCTTTTCCGTGATATTCCGCGGAAAACAGTTCAGTTATTGTATCAATTATCCCGCCGGTATCGTTGTCAGCGGCAATATGTTCCAATCTGCCGAATAGCGTTTCAATATAGGAAGCCGAATATTCCGCGGCAGCAGGCGCCGGCGCGCTCTTTTCAAGATCGGTGGGCGCAGGTAAAATTTGCAAATTATCATCGGTAATACAGGCATTGATCTCGTCATATACCAATAATGCCGTTTCCAGAGGCGCTTCTTGAATAAATATGCTGTAGTGGTTTACAGTTCCGTTCCATGAATTTGAAAACGAATAGAGTTTTTGCTCTCTGCCGTCGTCAACATAAAGATAGCGGTCATGAAGTTTCGGCGCGTAATAGGTTTTGCCGCCTGGAAAAGCCTTGGAAATATTTTTTAGCAGATCATCTGTATTTGTAATATGATCATTTGATTTTAACCTTTTTTCGGGAGATGTTGTAACTATTGTCAATTGAAAACGCGCGTTGCAGCAGGTTAAAAAATCATTCAAAGCGTAATTGTCAAAATAGGCGTCTATAATTTTTATTGTCTTTGCCCTGTAGAGTATCTTTCGTATCCATTCCAGAAATTCCGCTTTACCTTTGCCGGTATTGTCAAAGTATACGGATTCAAGGTATTCTTTTTCCCTTCCGAAAACCAGTGATTTATATGATTGTTCAAGATCAAAAAAATCTTTTTGGCTGCCGGAAATGCTGTTAATATGATCATAAACAGTTATTTTGTCAGTCTCTCTGTTCAAATAGCGGTTACGGACTATTTTTGAATGGCTGCCGTATACCGACATATCAATATTGAATGATCGGAAAAGATGAAATTTCTCTTCGTATATTTTACTTATGGAATTTTGTCCGCTCTTTTTTCCTGCGAATACAGCAATATGCAGTTGAGAAAAATCTTCCAAATAGTCCGGCAAAGGATACCTGAAATTCAAGGCAAATTTACTGTATGTATTAAACAATATTTTCTCATTATCCGTGATTTCAATTAAAACGCTCAGGTTTTTATAATCGGACAAATCATCAATGGCGGAAATTGTTACGTAACGTCCTCCCTTTGAGGAATTGTAATTTCCACCGACATGAAAAGCGGGCAGTTTGCTGTAAATGGATAACGCTCCGCCGGTAGATTCGTTTTTGACAATGTCAATCCCGATCAGTTTCTTGATTAACTTTATCGCGCTGCGCTGCAGCAGGTTGAGTTTATAATCAGAATCAAAACCGCAGAAATCTTTTAACCGGTTAACAAATTCCAAAGTATCCTGATAATAGGTTTCAACAAGCGATGCCGAGTTACTGTAAGGAGAACCTGTCCGGAATGTTTTGTCCTGCGCAATAAAATAGGCCGGACGTTTTTGATACCCGCCGATTACGCCGTTAACCAAGTCCTGCGGTAAATATTCCATTCTTAGCCATAAAGGTTTGCAATCTTCAATTTTATGTTCGTTTTCTTCATTTAGAAGTTTATAATCGATGTTTTCATTTTCAATTGAAGTATCAAGTACGCATGACCAGAAGAGAAACGTTTCATCTTTCTTGTCTTTTTTAAACAGATTGAATTTCAATAAAATTTTCATTATTTAATGCCTCCAATACCCCTTAAAAACAGGAAATGGCGTATGCAGATACCTTGATAAAATCCGCATATTGTGTAATCCTTTATATTATAATGATATTTAAAATAATAAGTTAGCAGTTTTCTTGAGTGATCCTGAAAACCTGACGCGGCTTTTGGGATTCCGTACAAGGGGAGGCCCGTGATGTATATAAAAATACCAGGAATTTTCTTAAAACGCCCGCTGTATGTACAAATTATATTTACCGTTTTTGCGTTTTTGTTAATGGTTGTATTAAGTTACATTTACACATCCAAAATCGTACGGATCAATATGGCGCGCTATGCGGAAAGCGAACTTGACTCTATGGAACGCAAGATTAATTCCGAACTCCTTGAATCACGCACAATACTGGACAATTTTGCCCAATCCATAAAATATTTGGTCCATAACGGGAGCAGCCCCGAGAAATTAACCGCTTATAATAAGGATATATCAAGCCATTTGCTTTCAAAAGGGAATGGAGCTTTCAGTTCTAACGGCCCTTTCGGCTATATCGAGAAAATCGCGAACGGACCTGTTTTTATTAACGGCATTGGGTGGGAAATGCCGGATGATTTTTCACCGACGACCCGACCATGGTTCAAAGCGGCGGTTGAAGCTGCGGGAGAGATTGCCGAAATAGCGCCGTACAAAGATACGGTAACAGGTGAAACCGTTTTAACATTTTCCCGGGCGCTTTTTACCGAAGACGGAGATCGTTTAGGCGTTGTAGCTATTGACGTAAGGGCAAGTTATATCGGCGAAAACATCGCCAATACAGCTTTTGTAAGGGACAACAGCTACGGAGTATTGATAAGTCAGGATTTGGTGATATTCGGCCATCCCAACCCGAATTATCTCGGAAAAAAAATGAACGATCCGATAATTCCCATTTCAATTTTAACTGATGATTTAATACAAAAAAGAACTCTTTCAGAAATAAAGTGGGTTAACTGGAAAGGCGAAGCGGTTGTCGGTTTTTTCAGGACGCTTCCCAACGAATGGCGGTTAGGTCTTTTTACGCAAAGAAAATTATATTATGAGCCTGTATACTATATGGCGCTGATCCTCAGCATATTGGGTATCGCGCTTGCGTCGGTGCTGGTTATCGTCCTTATTCGCGTTGACGCTGCAAAGATCAGGTCAGATACGGAAAACAGGCATAAGAGCGCGTTCCTTGCCAACATGAGCCATGAAATACGCACGCCCATGAACGCCATAATAGGCATGACCACGATAGGGAAGTCCGCCGTTGACTCCGCCCGTAAAGATTACTGCCTTACCAAGATTGAGGACGCTTCAAACCATCTGCTTGGCGTGATTAACGATATTCTTGATATGTCCAAAATTGAAGCCAACAGATTTGAGCTTGCTCCGGTGGAATTCGATTTGGAAAAAATGCTCAGGCGGGTGGTGAATGTCGTTAATTTCAGAATAGATGAAAAACATCAAAAATTCTCGGTGCATATCGACGGCTCAATTCCACGCATTCTTATAGGGGACGATCAAAGGATAGCGCAGGTCATTACAAACCTGCTGGGGAATGCGGTTAAATTCACGCCGGAGAAAGGCGCTATTACGCTGGCTGTGCGCCTTGCGGGAAAAGGAAACGATATATGCACCTTGCAAATTTCGGTAAGCGATTCCGGAATCGGAATAAATACGGAACAGCAGGATAAAATTTTCAAATCTTTTGAACAGGCGGAATCCAGCACGACCCGAAAATACGGCGGCACGGGGCTTGGTCTTGCAATCTGCAAAAGCATAGTTGAAATGATGGGCGGCAGTATTTGGGTGCAATCGGAACCGGGGAAAGGCTCTGTTTTTACGTTTACCATTCAAGTGCAGCGCAGTACGAATGAAAAACACACAATCCTGTCTTCTGATATTAATTTAGGCAATGTCCGCATTATGGCGGTGGACGATGATCCGGACATTTTAACGTATTTCCTTGAAATAACGCATGGCTTCGGCATAATGTGCGATGTTGCCATAAATGCCGAGAAAGCGCTTCAACTCATAGACCAAAACGGCGGCTACCATATCTATTTTATAGACTGGAAAATGCCGGATGTGGACGGCATACAGCTTGCCCGTGAAATAAGGACGCGCGTAACAGAACATTCCATTGTAATAATGATTTCCGCCGTGGAATGGAGCGCGGTTGCCGATGAAGCGAAAGCCGCAGGCGTTGATAAATTCCTGTCCAAGCCGCTGTTCCCCTCCACCATCGCGGAAGTGATTAACGAATGTCTTGGCGTTGACAAACGGCAGGTGGAAAAATCGAAGACCGCGCAGGTTGCCGGCATCTTTGCGGGGCGGCGCATACTGCTGGTTGAGGATGTGGAAATTAACCGTGAAATCGTACAAACCCTGCTTGAACCGACAAAAGTGGATATAGACTGCGCGGAAAACGGCGAACAAGCCGTGCGCATGTTCAGCGAGTCGCCGGTTAAATACGACATGATCTTTATGGACGTACAGATGCCCGTCATGGACGGCTATGAAGCGACACGGCATATAAGGGCGCTTAACACTCCGGCCGCAAAAGCGGTGCCGATTGTAGCGATGACCGCGAATGTATTTAAAGAAGATATTGAAAGATGCCTTGAAGCCGGTATGGACGGCCATGTCGGCAAACCGATTGATTTTGATGAAGTTTTCGGCAAGCTGCAATCCTACTTTGTTACCGAAGCGTAACGTTCTTCAGCTTTTGATTTAAACGCGGTTAACCGAAAATTAATAAAAAAATAAACCTCCCTTTTCCGTTATTCGACAATTCTAAAAAACCTCGTAAAAAATAAAACAAAGCGGAAAAAATACTCAAAAGAAAAAACCTAAAACTTTATTTTTATCATACAAGCTGACAGAAAAGAAAACTATATTTATCACAAAAGTTAAGAAAGTCAGGAGGATTGGGTGATGAAAATAGGTATTAAATTTACAGTGATAATGGTTGTTCTGGGGTTATTCGCCATAGCTTCGGTGAGCGTTACTCTGCTTATACGGGCGCGATCCAGTATTACGGGCATTTCGGAAAAATACGCGGTTTCTATGGCTAATGATTCTGCCGCCGATGTTGTCAATTTTATTAATTCATATATGTACAAGGCGCAGACCGCCGCCCATGTTATGGAACTGTACCCTACAATGATACCCGCCAACCGCCGGACTATGATGAACAGCATACTCGAAGGATTGGCGCGGGCAAATCCCGAAATTATCGCGGCATGGTGCGTTTGGGAGCCGGATGTTTTGGAAGGAGATGACAAACAGTATCTCGGAACAAAAGGAACCAGTTCCGGCGGGCGTTTTTCCCCATACTGTTATATAACCGGCAGGAAAATCGATATTGTAGCTCTGGAAGATTTTGATGATCCCGCTTACCTTTTACCGAAAAGATCGGGGAGTCCGGCGATTATTGACCCCTATAATTATGAGGTAAACGGGGATGAAATATTGATAACTTCAATTGCCGTTCCGATACGCACAGAAGGCAAAGTTGTAGGAGTCTTAGGTTTTGACATTCCGCTTGAGATTATTCAAAGAATTTCCCAGACTCAAAAGCCTTTCCCCGATGCAATAACCGCCGTGTTCAGCAACAACGGCACCGTTATCGCCCATTTTGACGAAGACCGTATCGGGAAAAAAATAATAGATACCGAAGCCGACATGGCAGGCCGGTATCTTAATGACTTTGTAAACGCGGTAAAAACAGGAAAACCTTTTTCATTTACCAATTACATCGAAGCGATAGATATGGACGTGAAAATATTTACCGTTCCCGTTACTTTCAGCGCTACGACATACTCCTGGAGCTATGCGGTGGCGGTTATGCTTGATACGATAATGTCCCCGGTTTATGAAATGATTAAAATTACCGTTATAATAAGCGCCGTGGTATTGCTCCTTGTAATTTTAGCCGCCGTAATCCTGTCCCGATCCATCAGCAAACCGATAATCAAAGTGGCGGCTACTCTTAGGGATATTTCCGAAGGCGAAGGCGATTTAACGCGGAGCATTGCAGTCAATTCAAAAGACGAAATCGGCGACCTTGCCCTGTATTTTAATAAAACGCTGGAAAAAATCAAATACCTCGTTATACATATAAAGGAAGAGGCGGGAGGCCTGAGCAACATCGGCAATGACCTTGCAGGCAACATGACCGAAACCGCCGCGGCTGTTAATGAAATCACCGCCAACATACAGAGTATAAAAAGCCGCATAATGAACCAGAGCGCCAGCGTAAGCGAGACGCACGCGACTATGGAACAGGTTGTCGCAAACATAAACAAGCTCAACGGCCATGTGGAAAACCAGAGCAACAATGTTTCGCGCGCTTCGTCCGCCATTGAACAGATGGTAGCCAACATCCATTCGGTTACGGCAACCCTTATTAAAAACGCCGCCAATGTAAAAACTTTAAAAGAAGCGTCGGAAGTGGGACGCGCGGGATTGCAGGAAGTTGCGTCGGATATACAGGAAATCTCCCGCGAATCGGAGGGACTGTTGGAAATAAACTCGGTAATGGAAAACATAGCAAGCCAGACCAATTTGCTTTCGATGAACGCCGCGATAGAAGCGGCTCACGCGGGAGAGGCAGGCAAAGGCTTTGCGGTAGTAGCGGAAGAAATCCGCAAACTGGCGGAAAGTTCCGGCGAACAGTCCAAAACGATAAGCAACGTCTTAAAAAAGATAAAAAACTCCATCGAGAAGATAACCCGTTCCGCCGAAAACGTGCTGACCAGATTCGAGGCGATTGACTATAGTGTCAGGACAGTGGCGCTTCAGGAAGAAAACATACGAAACGCTATGGAAGAGCAGGAGACGGGAAGCAAGCAGATACTTGACGGTATCGGCAATGTAAACGAAATCACCCGGCAGGTAAAGAGCGGTTCAAATGAGATGCTTGAGGGAGCAAAGGAAGTTATACAGGAAAGCAACAATTTGGAAAAGGCAACCCAGGAAATAACCAGCGGGATGAACGAGATGGCTTCTGGCGCGGAGCAGATAAACACAGCTGTGCACCATGTCAATGATATAAGCGTCAAGAACCGTGAGGGGATTAACATTTTGATACGTGAAGTTTCGCGCTTTAAGGTGGAGTAGGGGAGACAGGTAATCCGGAATGGCAGATTAACTCTTTACCACTATAAAAAAAGCCCGACCAAGCCGGCCGGGCTTTGCGTACACAATCGTAGAGTTAGTTGTCTGTTACAAAAACTTTAATATTTTTAGAATAAAACCCGTTCTTTATAGAACCATCAGTACTTCCACTTACAGTAGCTGTAACATTGGCAACAAAAGAAGGACCTGCAAGTATAGAATAGAAGTCTTGGGAGTTATTAATAGTTAATGTATTACCTCCATCAGTTAAATGACCGGCAATAATAGCTGGAGATAAATCGCCAATTGACCATGTTATACCGCTCCATTCAGCAGGTGGTGGTAGTGCGGGTAATGATAATGTAACAGTACTAGCAGTAGCAAAATTATTTCTTTTGATAGTACCTGATACATCAGCAGCATTAGCCAAATCCGTAAAATTAAAAGTAATAGTTAAACCATTAGTTGAAACAACACCAGCACGAGTAAACTTCCCAACCAGAGTTCTATCAGCAAAGAGTCTTTCAGTAAGCGCTACAGGAGCAAGCCAAGAATCAGTTGTAAACCAGCCGTCGAAGGAATCGCCAGAAGGCACGGTTGGGGTAGGAACAAATGATGATAAAAGATAAGCATATCCATGATAGGCCGCATTAAACGTACCAGCAGTATTTGTAGGTGTATAATTTCCCCCAGCACTAGTTTTAAATACATAACTTACCTCAAATTCGTTTTTAACAAGCGAATCGCTAATAATTAAATCCAATTTTGAAGTCATGGCAGGGTAGATATGAAGCGCATATACATATTGTATGGTTTGATAATGGTTTTTTTTCAACGTAACCTTTACAATGTAGTACCCTGAAGGAAGATCATAACCTGTAGGATTTACAAGAGCAGTATTATTATAGGGTATATCAATAGAAACATCTGTAAAAGCAGGACCAGGATTATATCTTGTTATTTCAAATTTCGCGGAATTATAAGTGTCGACAGGAATTTTAACGCTATATTCAAAATAACCCATACTAACTCCGTCATCGAAACCAAGCAAATTAGCGGTTATTGTTGTTACAGAAGGCGAGGCATCAATATCATAAGGTCCATCATAGCCCGGAGCATTTTGATCCCAACCAGCAATGGCATTTGTTCCATTTTGATTTTCAAAGGCAGTTATTACGATATCATATATATCAATTTCCGCAAGAATGTTTTCATTCATTATATTTTCAAGACTGAGTGTAGTAGCACCAGCAAACTCAGCTGGGTCTGGAAATACGAAGTCATTATCAGAATCTGTAGTACTAAAGAACTCTACTTTAAACCACATATCCTCTAGCTTAACTGAATCAGCATCAGGTAAAATAGTTCTTGCATTTTTGTCTGAAACTTTTAATCTGACAATCCCTTTCCCCGGCGGGGCTTTAAAATTACTCTCTTTCTGTGTCTCTCTAGGCCCGGCGGACATTCCGTCTCCGGGACTTGCACAACTTAATATCAATACTGCCGAAACAAGCAACGCTACCATTAACATGGTAATTAGGTTTGTTTTTGTTTTCATCTAAGTCTCCTCATTTACAAAATATAAAACTTGTAACACAAGTATTTTACACAGTTTTTTGAATAAATACAACAGTTCTGTTAAAAAACAACATTTTTCAATAACTTCCAAATAAACCTCCTAATTCTCAACATTAACTTTTACTTTCGCAGAATAATACCCATTAGGTTTACCTGCAGTAGTACTCCCGGTTAATTCAGCGGTAACGTAAACTTCAAAACTACCCGCAAGTATTGAATAGAATTCAGTAGAGTTCTTAATTTCTAAAATATTACCAACAATCTCAGTACCTCCGATATGCCATTTAACATTGACCCATAAGCCAGTAGTCGGTGGTTCTAATGTTAAAGTAACTGTATTGCCTCCAAGGAAATTACCTCTATTAATAGTGGGATTCTCAGGCGTAATTTTATTTTGGGAAAGGAATGTAAAATTAATAGTAATGCCATTAGGCGAAAGTGATGTAATCGGGAATACCGCCGTAATAACGCCTGAACTGGCGGCATTGTTTACCGTTGTTGCTCCTGCTACCGTGAAGAAGTTTGCTGCAACACCTGTCAATGTGAAGCCCGGTTTTGCCGTCAAAGTGATTATCGCCGTGTATACTTTTTTGTAAGAGAATATCGAGGGACTGCCGTTCCACGTAACGGTTCCTGAGTACTGTGCATTTTCGTTGATAGTCGTTACCGGAACTGCTCCGGTTACCGGAGGAGTTACACCCTGTATGGCGGGAATATTAACAATAGTGGAAGCTGTAGCCGGGAATACCGCCGTAATAACGCCTGAACTGGCGGCATTGTTTACCGTCGTTGCTCCCGCTACCGTAAAGAAGTTTGCTGCAACACCTGTCAATGTGAAGCCCGGTTTTGCCGTCAATGTGATTGTCGCCGTGTATACAGTACCTGCGCCAAATGTCGCGGGATTACCATTCCACGAAATAGTTCCGGTGTACTGAGTAGACTCGGTGATAACCGTTTTCGGTGTTCCTCCGGTTGCCGGTGCGGTTACGCCCTGTATACCGGCAATATTAATTATAATGGGCGCGTTTGTATCCGGGAATACTGCCGTAACAGTGGCTGAATTGGGATTATCAATGACCGTTGTTGCCGGTGTTGATGTCCCCGCTACCGTAAAGAAGTTTGTTGCAACGCCTTGCATGGTATAACCTTGTTTTGCTGTCAATGTGATTATCGCTGTATATGATGTAGAGACTTCAAACCCAGTTGTGGGAACAGTTGGCGACCACGTAACGCTTCCGCTGTATTGCGCATTCTCGGTGATAGTCTTTACCGGAGTCCCATTGGTTGCCGGTACAGTTACGCCTTGTATGCCGGGAATGTTAACTACAGCGGGGGAAGTAGCCGGGAATGTCGCCGTAATAACGCCTGAGTCGGAGGCATTGGTTGCTGATGCTGCCGATACTTTGAAGAAATTACCTGTTACGCCTCTCAGAGTGTAACCCGTTTTTGGATACAATGTGATTGTCGCTGTGTATACTTGTGAGCCGGCGAATTTCCCTCCAGGGGGAGTTGGCGACCATGAAACTGTTCCGTAGTACTGCTCATTTTCGGTGATAGACGTTACTGCAGTTTCTCCGACTTTCGGTAAATTTACACCCTGTATATTGGCAATGTTAATTGGAGTGAGAGGTATGTCAGATGGACCTATTTCCACATATAAAACCCTAAAGTCAAAAGAACCGCCTTCCAGTTCCTTGACAAAAATATAATCGTATTTAGTATCATGCCCTTCTAATTTAAAATTAGCCAAATCAGCTTGTTTTTCACCCCATTTCCAAGGACTGCTTTTTGGATTATTAAATGGTAATACCGCAATAACATCATAATTTCCGGTCATAACTCCAGAAAGGTCCAAAATACCCGGTTCTCTTATATCGGGAATGCTTATTCCCGTTTCGTTCTTTGTAAACGGTATTGAACCTCTATCGTCTTTGTATTTTAATCGACTTAATTCATTATCATCAAAAGGTACGGCGGCTCTTACAGTATAAGTGTGATAGTTAGCCAAATCAAAAATAATTCCGCGGTTTATTCTGGTAATATATCCCAAATATCCGGTTAATCCGCCCGGACCGAAATCTTGTTGATCAGTAGCATAAACAGGATAAGGATATTTACCGTATCTTAATACAGGCTCTTCATTGTCGTCAATTTCTTTTTCAAACATATAATATTTTTTAGGGTTAAGACCTTCAATTCTTCCGTCCCGCCCTACTAAATTATCTCCGGTCAAGTCATTAATTATTACCACTTTTTCAATCGTAGTGATAAAGTCCTGTACTTTATCATCACTGAGGAATTCTGCAAGCCCCCCTGCCGGGACGCACGAGCATAGAATTAGTATACAAAAAACAGCCAAAATTGCGTTTTTTGAAGACAACCCTTTCATTATCTTTAATAATAATACAGTTATTATAAAATTTCAACATTTTGTATAGTGAAGATTCTCGATTTTCCAAGTATTCTAATAAATCAAAATTTGTACTGTTTACGAGGCTTGCGGCCAAATTTGCGGTTATTGCGCGCCGTTTCCGTTCATGAGTGCCGCTCTATTTCATCGGTGCGGTTTTCCTTTACTGAAAGGGGATTTTTTTTACTTTCTGCTTCTGCGGTTAAAAAGACCTACTTTATATCCGACTTTTATCCCTAAATCAAAGCGGTTAAAATGAATCTCTGGCGGATTGGGAGCGGTAGTGTAAGGGTTTTTCATTACCACCGTGTCGGTCAGAGGAAACGGAAGCATATAATTAAAGTCAAAAACAAGAGCGCCGCTTTTACCCATCTTTACATCAACCTCAACGCCGCCGCCGACAAAAAATTGCGGAAACTTGACATAATCGGGAGAAATTGTCAACGGATATAAAAAAGCGCCGTAAGGCACTATATCAAAACTTTTAAAAAATTTAAGAGGCACTTTTAACGCAGCTCCGGCAGCCAGGTTGAGAAACATATTGTCTTCGGTATTTCCTAAATGTGCCTGAAAATTAACTTCAAGCCTTAAAAAATTTAAAGGCTGGATTTCGATACCCACAGTAGCTCCGGGCATAGGGAGAATTTTATGATCAATATGCTGTATATTGTCCGGTTTATCGAATTTTCCAAGGTAAGCGCCTGATCCGCCGATTAACTCATCGCTTTTTTTAAGTATATTGAACGCAATTGGATAATCGAAAGTTACCCGCAGATAAACCCATTTGTTCCTCCAACGAGGGTCTATCCTTTCCTGCGCCATCATGGTTCTTAATTCATCCTCGTTTACTCCGGGAATTAAAACTGCCGCTTTAAAAAACACAAACTGGTTGTATTCGTACATTTCGTCAAGATTCGAATAAGGCCAGCCGAAATTGACGATTTCCACATCGCCATCGTTTAAAGTCAGGGTTATTAACACTATAAAATCGCCTTCATAACGCTGGGAATCGAATTTAAATGTATATCCGGCATCCGCCTTGTTATCTACAACGTTAAAACCAAGAGCGGACGCTTCCATTTTAAAGTTATCCATAAAATAAGTCCTGTGTGAACTTACTTCCGCACTTCCTTCTATGTAGAGATTCCTGTTGGGTAATTCAAAATCCTGGGCAAAAGAGAACAATGCCGCACTAAAAAAAATTGTTAAAATTACCGTCTTTTTCATCAAGTACCTAAAATTCTATATATATTATCGGTACAAAGTCAAATTTCAGGCGAAAAAAAGCATGAAACTTGCAGCTTTATCAGAACCTTTATCGACATCGTATTGGAGAAAACGATATTTTTCCGAAAAATAACAGGTTTATAGACGGACAACCCATAAAGGGCATTTGCAATTATTGAAAAATAACGTATAATTAGTAAACATGGATGACAGAAAAAAACGTATAGACGATCTTTATAAGAATAATCAGGAAGCCCGATCTTCCCTGGATGCTTTGCTGGAAAATTTCGGTGAAAAATTATATATCCGTACCAAAGACATGCAGTCTGATTTTGAAGATATTGTTCAATACAATATTTATCTGCAGGAAATAGCCGAGTCTAACGCGGCAATCGGCAAAATAGAAGAAAAAAACCGCCGTTTCAGGGAACTTGAAGACGCAATAGAAGCGGCTGAACAGGAAAACAAAGAGAGAGAAAAAGAAATTGCGGTAATTTACCGTAAACTCGGCAAGGCTCTGCTTGAGAATTCGCTTTATGACGATTACACGTCCCTTTTCAAGGAACAGGCGGACGCTCTTACCGCTAAACTTGAATCTCTTGAAAGCCGTATCGGGGAAATTGAAAACAAAGAGGGCGGCAATGTTTTTTCATGGATAGGGAAGAACGCCCAGGGGCTTGTTTTAAAATCTTTCCTTTCCAAAGCCCAGGAGAGCCAGGAACAGCTTTACCTTAACGCGGGGGAACGCTACAGCAGGCGCGATTCTGTATCTTATGATGAAACGGTATCGGAAATATTGGCGGAACTTGAAAGATTCCGTGAAATTTCACGTTCTTCGGCGGACGCTCTTGCCGTTTTAAAAGACGAAAAACGCATCATATCCGCCGGATTCGGAATAGACGGCAATCCGCAGAAACAGATTCAAAATATCAAAACTCAACTGCTAAAAATCAGGGAAGAGCTGCGCGCGCTTTACAGAAATTTCGGGGCGCAGGCGGCCGGAATAAACGAAGACATAAAGCCGGAACGCAAGTATTTTATCGACACGATTGTTACTGCGGAAGACGGCGAAGTAATCGGCAGGGCGGTGAAAATAAATCAGTCTATTGCGGAAAATGACAAGGCAATTTCAAGGTTAAAGGCGTCTTTAGCGGTAGACGATGAAAAAGCCAAAATTGAAAAATACAAAAAAGCGATAGAAGACAAAAAGAGCCGGATTACCGATCTTGAAAATGATATTGACGATCTTGAACAAAGCGTGCGCGAAAGCGAGACGGCAATTCAGGAATTGCAGAAACAATTATAGGTCGGCGTTATGGCTGTAAAAAAGACAAAAACAAAACCGAAAACCGCGTCAAAACCGAAAAACAAACCCGCTTCGGTAAAAACCAAAACGCCAGCGGCAAAAACCGTAAAAACAACGGCAAAACCTGCGCAAACAAAGACGGCGGCAAAAACAAAACAGGATTCCGCAGTTTATGACGAGTCAAAAATAAAAACGCTGTCCTCGCTTGAACATATCAGGCTGAGGACAGGAATGTATATCGGGCGGCTTGGAGATGGCTCAAACCCCGATGACGGCATATATGTTCTGTTAAAAGAAGTAATCGACAACGGCATTGACGAATTTATCATGGGCAACGGAAAATTGATTGACGTAACTGTCAAGGATATTGATAAAGCCGGTAAAGCGTCGGTCAAGGTGCGCGATTACGGGCGCGGAATCCCGCTTGGAAAACTGGTTGAGTGCGTTTCCGTAATTAATACGGGCGCGAAATACAATGATGATGTTTTTCAGTTTTCTGTAGGGCTTAACGGTGTCGGAACAAAGGCGGTAAACGCCCTTTCCGCCCATTTCCGTGTCGCCTCCGTCCGTAACGGAGACTTTGCCGAGGCTGTTTTTGAAAAAGGCGGTTTAAAAAACGAGCGCAAGGGCAAATTAAAGGAAAATGTAAAAGACGGAACTCTTGTGGAATTTGTCCCTGACCCTGAAATTTTCAAAGATTATGTTTTTAACCCCGAATTTATCGAAAAACGGATGCAGAATTACGCGTACCTTAACGCCGGTCTTACTCTTTCGTTTAACGGCAAACAGTTTATGTCCAAGCGCGGGCTTTACGATCTGCTGCAGGAAGAAACGGGGGACGAATGTCTTTATCCGTTAGGTTATTACAAGGGCGAACATTCAACTAACGGGCAGCTTGAAATTTCCTTTACTCATACAAATAACTACGGCGAAGAGTATTTTTCGTTTGTAAACGGCCAGTTTACATCGGACGGCGGAACGCACCTTTCGGCGTTTAAAGAAGGTTTTTTAAAGGGGATTCAAACTTACTATAAAAAAGACTACCGCTCGGAAGACGTGCGCGAAGGCACTACGGCCGCTGTCGCGATAAAACTTAAAAATCCGGTATTTGAAAGCCAGACAAAGAACAAACTGGGGAACTCGGACATACGCGCTTGGGTTGTGCAGGAAACGCGCAACGCTGTGGAAGACTGGCTTCATAAAAATCCTGAGGCAAGCAAAAAACTGGAGCAGAAAATAACCGCCAACGAAAGCCTGCGCACCGAGTTAAACGCTGTAAAAAAAGAGGCGAGGGAAGCGGCGAAAAAAATCGCCCTTAAAATCCCTAAACTTAAAGACTGCAAGTACCACCTGGAAGACGGCAAAGACGGGGAGGAGTCTACCATTTTTATTACGGAAGGCGATTCCGCCGCAGGCTCGATAGTTTCCAGCCGGGACGTGATGACGCAGGCAATCTTCGCACTCAGGGGCAAGGTGGAAAACGTACACGGCAAAAAACGGGCTGCCATTTACAAGAACGAAGAACTTTTTAACATGATGATGGCTTTAGGCATTGATAATGACACTGACGGCCTTCGCTACGCAAGAATCGTAATCGCCACGGACGCCGACTTTGACGGTTTTCACATCCGCAACCTGCTTCTTACGTTTTTTCTCTCTTATTTTGAGGAACTTGTAACCGCAGGCCATGTTTTCATTCTGGAAACGCCTCTGTTCCGCGTGCGCACAAAAAAGGAAACCCGCTACTGCTACACGGAAAAAGAACGCGACGCGGCTTCCGCAGCCCTCGGTCCCCAGAGCGAAATAACCCGTTTTAAAGGGCTGGGCGAGATAAGTCCCAAAGAATTCGGCCAGTTTATAGGCGGTGATATGCGCCTTGTGCCGGTTTCGGTAAACACTTTAAAGCAGGTTCCGCAGGTTTTAAACTTCTACATGGGAAAAAATACGCCGGAAAGACGCGATTATATAATGAAAAACTTAATCGAAGACGCCGGATAAATATACCGCAATTCATTGCGTTTTTCAGAACGCAATGAAGATAATGAAAAACTAAAAAATAATCCGCGTGATAAATTGATCGATTAAAATCAATATTCCAAGTACTCCCGTATAAACCGCAAATCCGTAAAGGGATTTTTCCCTGATTATTTTTAACATAAATTTTATCGCAAAAAACCCAACGATTGCGGCGCTTATGGTTCCCGCGATTACGGCGGCTGTTCCGATGTTTTCGCCGGAGGTTTCTGCCGCCGTGTTTTTCAGTAAATTTTTTGACTGAATGACAACAGCGCCCAATATTGCCGGAATGGAAAGCAGGAAAGAAAAACGGGCGGCAAAGTCTCTGTCAAGTTTGCGGGAAAGAGCGCCGGAAATTGTTGCGCCTGAACGCGATATGCCGGGGATAATGGCGATTGCCTGCATGATGCCGGTGATTAAAGCGTCAAGCCGGTTCATTTTCCCGAAGTCTTTTTTTTCTCCTCTTTTTGAAAGCTGTTCCGCGGTAATCAATATAAAAGATGTCGCAAGAAAACAAACGCCCAGAAATTGCCCCGATTCAAAAAAATGTTCGATAATGTCCCCAAAAACAAGGGCCGCGATGACGGCCGGAATTGTCGCTATTATTAAATAACCTGTAAGCGGCTGAATTAACTTACGCAGAATATCCCAAATATCGCGCCGAAGAACAATAAAAACGGCAATCAATGTTCCGGCATGCAGCATGGTGTCAAAAAAAAGAGCGGGAGCCGTTATGCCGAAGATTTTCTGTATAAGCACAAGGTGGCCTGAACTGCTTACCGGCAGGAATTCGGTAAGACCTTGTACAATTCCCAAAATGACAGCGTTTATTATGTTCATGTTATTTCCTTTTTACCGAGCCGTCTTCACTGAGGCAGCAGTATTGCGTTTACCTTAATTTTTCTTTCTCTTGCGGCGTTTTCCGACATTTCCCTTGTAACGTTTCCCCTGGGTTTCGGATGCGGAGGGCCGTCCCCGATCAGGATCATGATTCTGGATTCCGCTTCCCACGGGAATCTGGTTGCGCCGGCATAGAGAGCTTCGTAAACAGCTTCCGGAATATCTCCGCCTCCGCCGACATGGATTGTGTTAAGTTCCGTCTGGAAACGGTTAAAATTGACTGTAAACGGGATAACTCTTGTCAGGTAAACGTCATGATAATCTTTATACTGAACCATGCCGATTCTGAAAGACGGAAATTCATGCAAAAGTTTGTTCAGCGCCGGAATAAGTTTTTCCCGTAAAGAATCAATGTATTTTTTCATGCTGTTTGTGGTGTCAAGGCAGATAACTATGTCAATTGTTTTCCCTTTTTCTCTTTCAAGAATCGTTTGTATCATTTCAGTTACGTCATCAGGGGTTTTGGAATAAATAATGTCCCCTCCGCCCGATTTTGCTATTTCAGCAAATGCGGAAAGCGTTTCCGGTATATATGTTCCCTGCTGCGGGCCTGAAGGAGGCTCCTGCCTTGCCTCCAGTATAAACGGATTGTCCCTGAAAGCGCCTCGGTAATCGGCATAAGGAAGGGAAAAGGCGCGAATGTTAAGATAAGTTCCGTCTGTAAGGTATACAGACCCGTTACGGCCTCCCGCGTAGCCGTAGTAAAGAATGTAGGGAATGTAAATGTGGAAAGCCTGCCCGAGTTCCGGATGATTTACAACTGTGGAAGAAATCAGCGAATAGATTCGGCTCTCCCTTGAAATGGGAATGCCGTTTAGAATCCTTACTTCATCGCCGTTGATTGCGTTCCATTCGCCTGCGCGGTACGCGTAATTGTCGGATTGCATTAACGGGTCTCTTGTAGTTTCCGTTAAAAGCACTGAAGAAATGTCCGGTTTTTTCCTTATAAAAAGATGAAAGCCGCCGTCAGGACGCAGTTCCAGCCGTAAATCGTTTCTGTCTATGTATAAATCCTGCGAAAATAAAGAGAAATTCAAAACCGCAAACAGCAGGAAAAATAAAAAACAGCCTTTTTTCATGGATTATTTTATTATCGACTTATTGTTCCCGCGTGTGAGGCATTTATTGAGAATTTTCGCAATTTCGGATACCGCAATTACGCTGAAAGATACCGCAAACAGCTTCAGCCACATGGAAACAGGCAGAGGAGTTGTACCGAATACGGCTCCGGCGTATTGAATTATCAGAATTTGTATAATAAAAGTGATCCCTGTAACAATAAGCATTATGCGGTTCTTAAAAAAGTTTCTGGCAATGCTGTCATTTTGAAGCTGGCGGCAGTTAAACGCGTTGAATAACTGGAACAGGGTGAACATGGTAAAAAGGACTGTATTTGTCTGATTTGGCTCCGCTTTTAAAAAATTAAAAACATACTGAAGCAGAAACACGATTGAGATAAAAAGCCCAGTAAGGCCTATACGCGCAAGCAGGGGGCGCGACAAAATGTCTTCGCTTCGTTTTACGGGCGGCCTTTTCATAAGATCGCTGTAAATCGGCTCAAGACCTAAAGTGAGCGCCGGCGGGCCGTCCATGATGATATTTATCCACAGAAGTTCAAGGGCTGTAAACGGAGCTTTTAACCCTAATAGTATTGACGTAAGTACGACTGTTACAGCAGATACGTTGACTGTAAGCTGAAAACTGATAAACCGTTTGAAGTTCTCATAAATTCCGCGCCCCCAGCGGACGGCGTTGACAATTGTTGAAAACGAATCGTCCAGAAGAACGATATCGCCCGCTTCTTTGGAAACCTCGGTGCCGCAAATGCCCATGGCAATGCCGACGTCTGCGTTTTTAAGCGCAGGCGCGTCGTTAATGCCGTCTCCCGTTACCGCGACGACATTTCCCATTGCCTTTAGAAGATTGACAACCCGCATTTTAACGGACGGCGTACTGCGCGCGATTACCCTGATTTTTAAAAGCTGCCGCGACAGTTCTTCATCGGAGAGGGTTTCAATTTCACGCGATTCAAGGGCAATGTGATCGTTATCCAAAACGCCTAGTTCATTCGCGATTGCCTTGGCGGTAACAATGTTATCGCCTGTCAGAATCTTTATGTCAACTCCGGCGAGGCGGCAATTGTTTACCGCGTCAAAAACGTCGGCGCGCAGCGGATCGGAAATCGCGCAAAAGCCGTCAAATGCAAAACCGCTTTGAAAGGATTCTTCCTCAAAAGAAGGACATTCGCCGGATTCCCTGTGCGCAAAGGCAATGATACGGCAGGCTTTTTCCTGCCAAAGCGTGATCTGTTTTTCAATTCCGGCCTGTTTTGTTTCATCCATGCCGCATAACAGAAATATTTTCTCGGGGCTTCCTTTGGTATAGGCGGTAAACGCGCCGTTTTCCCTGACAATGGTTGTCATGTTTTTCTTTTCCGATGAAAAGGGAAAGGCATGAACAATGTCAGCTTTTTTGCGGTGTTCATGGTAATTCCAGCCGGATTTTCCGGCTGCCGCAAGAAGCGCGCACTCTGTCGGGTTGCCGATAAAAACGCCGTTTTTGCCAATTTCGGCGGTGCTGTTTACGCAGATATTGCGCAATATCGCTTTATCTGCAATTTCGCCGTTAACTGTCATTTTATTTTCCGTAAGCGTTCCTGTTTTATCGGAACAAATTACGTTAATGCAGCCGACAGTTTCCGAAGCGATTATTTTTTTTACAAGCGCGTTTTGTTTTGAAAGTTTGATAATGTTCAGGGAAAGAGAGACCGCTACGATTGTGGGAAGCCCTTCGGGGACAGCCGCGACAATAAGGACAATGCTTGTAATAAAAGCGTCTATAATATTGCCGAAAATAAATTCGTTATGAACGGCGAAAGAGACAAGCTGCGAAATGAAAACCACGCAGGCCGCGATGATGCCGAAAACCGCTATCATTTTTCCCAGACGCTCAAGCCGTTCCTGAAGCGGTGTCATGGTTTTTTCCGCGCCGCCAAGCTCATGCGCTATTTTGCCGAACTCGGTTCTGCTTCCTACGCCGGTAACAAGGAGTTTCCCGAAGCCGCCTGTTATAAAAGTGCCTGAATAGAGCATATTGCGCCTTTCAGCAAGCGGAGTTTTTTCATCGGTTATGGAATATTTTGCGTCTTTTTTTGCAGGGACGCTTTCGCCTGTAAGGGCGGATTCATCGGCGGCAAGTTCGGCGCTTTCAATCAGCCTTCCGTCCGCGGGGATTTTATCGCCTGCGGACAAAAGTAAAATGTCTCCGGCGGCAATGTCGCGCTGGTTAAGCATAACAGCGGCTCCGTTACGCAAAACTTTCACCGTAATGTCTTCGTTAATTTTACTCAGCGCTTCAAAAGCTTTCGCGCTTTTTCCTTCCATTACTACCGTGATGCCGACAGAAAGGGAAATTGCCGCGAATATGCCTGCAACCTCAAAAAAATCCGCATCGCCGCCTGTCAGCGCGTTGAAAATATTAACGGCAAGGGCTATAAGAGCCGCAATTATCAAAAGGATGAGCGTAGGGTCCGAAGCTGAATCCAGAACGCGTTTTAAAAATGAAACAGGTTTTGCCCGTGTAAAGATATTTGCGCCGTATTTTAAAGCGTTTTCTTTTGACTGTTCGTCTGTTAATCCGTTATTCGGATCAACTTTAAAAAAGTCCGTCAATTCCGCGACAGTTTCAAGGTATCCGTTCATAGTATCAATTTATTAATGTATTTATGAATAGTCAAGTTAACGCGATTATAGTGTTTAGTTATATTCAAATTTAAATTATGCGGAATAAAATAATGCAGAATATTTTTTATGGGAATGATCTGCGCGCAAAAGAACATGGTCCGGCGGGTCATTACCGGACCAATTACTCTACAGGAAATTTGCAAGTTCCAAAAACTAGTTTCCGGCCCTTATAATATTAAACCATGCGTCGTTGTACAGATTTAGTGCGTCCCCTAAATCGTCTTTGAGTTCCGTTACCGCCAATTCGTCGATCTCATACCATGAAGGACCCGTTTTATGCTGCCGCGCCGGAACATTGACCGTAGCAGGAAAACCGAATTCATCGCAGAATTCCGCATAAATTTCAGGCCGGTGGATAAAGTCAATAAATTTATGAGCCAGATCAACGCGTTTTGAACCTTTCAGTATGCACATACTGTCAATATAAGCCGGACCTCCTTCAGGAGGGATAAAGAAAACCGTAGTTTTCATGAGCTGTTCGTTTTCGGTGATTTCTTCAAAAACAACTTCAGGATAACCCTGTACAACCCAGAACTCGCCGTTTGCGTATCCTTTGCCGAAAGATTCCGCGTCAAATTTTGTAAGGTTGGGTTTCCAGAAATTATTGACAAGATTTGTGGCCGCTTCGATTTCCGCCGGATTCTTGCTGTTCACCGAATATCCCAAATGGACAAGGGCGTCTCCCATAACTTCCCTCATATCGTCCAGCATGGTCATCCTTCCCCTGAGATCGCTTCGCGCAAAGATTGACCAGCTTTTTTCAAAGTTCGGGACTTTGGATGTGTTAACTACAATTCCGGCGGCGCCCCAATAGTAAGGAATCGAATATTCCATTGCGGGATCGTATGTCGCCTTTTTAAGAACCATAGGATCGATATTTCCAAGGTTTGACAGTTTTGACTTATCGATTTTTTCAAACATTCCCTGGTGAATCATTATTGAAACATAATCACCGGAAGGGAAAACAATATCATAACCGGAACTGCCGGTTTTCAGTTTGGCATACATTTCTTCATTACTTGCAAATTCATCATAGACTACCTTAACGCCATATTCTTTCTCGAATTTTTTTATAACCGAGTCGGGAGTATAGTAGCTCCAGTTGTAAATGGTGAGCTTTTCCTGATTCTTACATGACCCGGCGGTTACGGACAGCACCGCCAATACTGTTAAAAAAAAGACACTCGTTTTAATTGTATCCTCCTGTTTGTTTTGGCTTTATTTCCAAAACCTCTAATTTTTTATAAAAGCCATAAGGCTTTTATTTTATTGAAATGTATTTTAAGAATTTCTTTAGATTAATGCAAGGAGTCCTGAAAGGGATCGTAAAATTACCCCATGCGTTCTTTTCTGCGGGAAGCGAAATACGCCGAATTTTCCGCGAAAAGGTTGTTTCCCTGTGTGTCAATGCTTACGATTAGGGGGCCGAAGCATTGGGTTTTCATCACCCAAATACATTCCGCCATTCCAAGCTCAGGCCAAAAAACGCTCTCTATTTTTTCAATCTGGCTCGCTCCAAGAACCGCGCAGCCTCCGGGGTAAACGCAGTGAATAGAGGCGTATTCGCGGCAGGCGGCGGAAGTTTTCTCTCCCATGCCGCCTTTGCCGATCATAACCTTTACCCCTGTCTTTTTAATAAATTCCGCCGCCCATTTTTCCATGCGTATGGAAGAGGTAGGCCCTATCGAAACAATTTCGTATTCTCCCCGCGTTTCCCTTACAATGGGTCCGGCGTGGTAAATCGCCATCCCGTTTAATTCGATTGGCGGAGCTTCTTTCTTTTCGACGATCCTGTGGTAAACTTCGTCTCTTCCTGTTACAAGAGTCCCCGCAAGGTAAATGACGTCTCCCGCTCTTAAACCGCAAATGTCTTCATCACGTAACGGAAGGTTCAGCGTTTTTTTCACAGCGCCGCCCCCGAATAAGTCGGCAGTTTATATGACAGGTCTTTATTAAAACGGATAATCCCCCGTCGAAGCATATAACACGAAGTGTTTACCGCGCACGCTATTGTCGCCGTGTGCCTTGCCGAAGATTCAATATGCACTCCCATTACCGCCTGATTGCCTCGAAGCCCCTGAGCGCCCATTCCAAGGCTGTTAAGTCCTTCCGTTATGCGCCGTTCAAGTTCCGCTCCCTGAGCGTGGCGGTGCTTTGTTCCCAAAAGCCTGATGCACGCTTTTTTTGAGAGAACGGCGGCGTTCTCTATATTATGCCCAAGCCCGATTCCGACAAGCAGGGGAGGGCAGGCGTTTATTCCCGGCCCGTAAACGGCGTCATACACAAAGGGGATAATGGCTTCAAGCCCGTCAGAAGGCTTGAAAACCTTCGCCTGTCCGGGAAGACTGCATCCCGCTCCAGAAAAGTACAGGGTAATTTCCATATCCGGCGAATTGGGAACAATTTCCCAGTCAATCCACGGAGAGCGTTCGGCTATGTTGTCGCCAGTATTTTTTTCGTCAAAATAGTTTACGGCGTTCGGCCTTAAGGGAACGCTTACTGTGGCGCGCCGTGTCGCTTCAACTAACGCCTCGGCGGTTATGTCCAAATGCGGAAAAGCGGTTCCCGCCTTTATATAAAATTGAAGAAGCCCCGTATCCTGACAGCAGGGGCGTTTAAGCTCCACCGCCATTTTTAAATTTTCCAGATAACTGTCGTAGATCGCTTTTTGCAGTGGAGTGTCTTCGCGCTCGCGCATTTCGCGCAGGCGGGACATTACATCGTCGCTAAGGCGTATTGCCGCCAGAGCGATAAATTTTTCCATAATAGAAGTGAGTTTTTCTTTTGTGTCCGTTTCACCTGACATGTTTTACCGTAATTGAAATTTTTTCCGCAGGAACTTTATCTGCCTGCGCACTTCTTTTGGAGCGGGCCCTCCGGGAATATCCCGCGCCCTTACGCAGGCGGCGGGAGTAAGCGCCTTATAAATATCTTCATCAAAAAGTTTTGAGCGTTTTTTCAATTCGCCGAGGGTTCTGTCCGTGATGTGTTTCTGTCCCGCCTCAATACAGTCGCGGACGATGAGAGCGGCGGTTTCATGCGCGGCGCGGAAGGGAAGCCCCTTGCGGACAAGGTACTCCGCCGTGTCGGTCGCTTCAAGAAAACCGCCCGAGCAGCCAGCCTTCATACGTTTGATATTAAATTGGGCGGTTTTCATCATTCCGGCGAACATTTTAAGGCACGCGCTCAACGTGTCGATGCTGTCAAACAGGTTTTCCTTGTCTTCCTGCAAATCCTTGTTATACGAATAGGGAAGCCCTTTTAGCAAAGTGAAAAGAGCGGCAGCGTTTCCGACAGTTCTCGCCGACTTGCCGCGGATAAGTTCGGCAAAATCGGGATTTTTTTTCTGGGGCATAATCGAGGAGCCTGTGCTCCAGCTTTCAACAAGTTCGATATACTTAAACTCTTCGCTTGCCCAAAGCATAATGTCTTCGCAGAAGCGGGAAAGATGAACCATTGTTATTGCGCAGGCGGACGACAATTCCAAAACAAAGTCGCGGTCGGCGACAGAGTCCATTGCGTTTACGGAAGGGCGGCTAAAGCCCAAACTTTGAGCCGTCGCTTTGCGGTCTAAAGGCAGGGTAGAGCCCGCCAGCGCCCCGCTTCCGAGAGGGCACTCGTCAAGCCTCGCCAGCGCGTCCGTGAAGCGGGAAAAATCCCGATCAAGGGCGGCGCACCATGCCGTTAGGTGAAAACCAAGCGTTACTGGCTGAGCTCTTTGAAGATGGGTGTATCCGGGCATTATTGTTGTTATGTGCGACTGGGCGGCGTCAAGAAGGACGTTTGCCGCAGTCGAAAGCTCGTTTTGAAGCTCGGGCACTGCGCGTTTAAGGTACAGGCGGAAAGCCGCCGCCACCTGATCGTTTCGGCTGCGCCCGGCGTGAACCATTTTTCCGTCGGAGCCGAGCCGCTTTGTAAGAACCGCCTCCAGAAAGGAATGTATATCTTCTGCGGAATCGTCTATCTTCAAACTGCCGCTTTTAATTTCGGCCGCCATGCGGTCAAGTTCTTTTACTATTTTGGACGCGCTTTCCTTGGGGATTATGCCCTGTTTGCCGAGCATCGCGGCGTGAGTTTTGCTTCCCGTTATGTCGTCAAAGACAAGCCGCCTGTCAATATTGATAGACGCCTGAAAAGCAAAGGCGTCGGCCTGCGGAATTTCCGCAAGACGCCCCGCCCACAGCGGCTTTGCCGTTTTTCTTACCTGACTGCGTTTAGTCTTCAAATTTGCTCCTGATCAAATATGGAAAAAAAACTGCGGCATATCGCTGTATATAATACATTGATTGGTAAAACTTTATATATTCACACATATTGTAAAAATATACTGTCTATCCGAAGTTAGAACAAGGGTTATTTCAGAATAATTTTTCAGTTTGTGCCATTCGGTGTTTTTAAAATCCGGTGCGTTTTTGAACGGTTCTTCGTATTCCGCAGGTTAAAGCTTTTTTTGGGCATACATTTACGCATTTGCCGCATCGGACGCATTCCAAAGCGTCCGGTTGTGAAACCGGGTTAATCATTATTTGACATTCACCGGAGCATTTGCCGCAGGACGAGCATTTTTCTTTGTCATAATTTATATGCAGTATCGAAATTTTATTGAACAACGCGTATATCGCTCCAAGAGGGCATAGTACGCGGCAGAAGATACGGTAAATAAATACTGCGGCTGACATAATGCCAACAGCAATAATCAGTTTTAAAACAAGCTGCCGGCCGATTAATCTGTGCAGAAAATCGTTTGCCAGCAATAACGGCGCTGCGCCGAAAATTGTCCCTGACGGGCAGATATATTTGCAAAACCACGGCTCTCCCGTTCCGGACAATTCGTTTACGATTGTCATAGGCAGGAGTATAACGAAAACAGAAAGGATTATGTATTTTACATACCGCAGGAATCGCAGGCGAAGAACAAGTTTTTTCGTTTTTATCCTGTATAAAAGGTCCTGCAGTAAACCCATTGGGCAGGCATACGCGCAAATGAATCTCCCGAACATTACGCCGATTATCATCAAAAAACCGGCGATATATAGGCTGATGCGGGATTTAAAACCGGCAAGGAAGAATTGCGCTGCGCCTATCGGACAGGACAAAGCGGCCGCCGGACATGAATAGCAATTAAGGCCGGGAGAGCAGAGTAACTTGATATTTCCCTGATAAATTTTTCCGGTAATAAAATTCTTTTGAAAAGGATTTTGCAGAAGGAATAGACCGAATTGCGCCAGCAGACGTTTGCTCTGTATCATCAAGACCTTTTCTTATCAGCCAATGCCTATACATTCAAGGCAGATAAGGACAGCCTTTTTATAGGTTTCCAAAGCATCCCCGTTAATTATGCCCATGATTAAAAAAATAACGCCGATAAACAGCAAAGATAACTGTAAAATGCGGCAGGGTAATAAATATTTACGCACCAGTTTATTTTCCAAATGCCATGTCAGTGGGTTTGCCTAAGCGCCCAATCAATGAAATTCGCGTACTCAAGGCCGTACGCTCCGATGATCTGTCTTCCTATAATTTTGCCGTCTCTTCCAATCATGATGCTTGTCGGGACATATCCGGTTCTGACCATCCGTAATAATGTTGTGAAATCCCTATGTCCTGCATCTACAATGATAAAAGGAATGCCTGTACTTTCCGCCAAACGAACTGCCGCAGCCTTATTTGTTTTGTAATCGTCAAGAAGGCCGATAAATCCAACCCTGTCGCCGTATTTTTTAGCGACAGTTACCATATCCGGCATTTCTATGATGCATGGCTGACACCATGTTGCCAGATAATGGACAAAAAATATTTCCTTTTCCCCTAGTGTTTTTTCGGTTACTCTTCTCCCGTAAATGTCCTCTGTTGAGAATGAATAAGGGAATGTGAATGTGTTGTTCGGCGCCGCATTTACCGTACACGGAAAAAAATTAAAACAAAATATGAACGCAAGGAGCAAAATTGCTGTTTTTGTTTTTATAACAACCCTCCTGTATGATTATTATATCACAGCTTATGGTAAAAATTATTACTTCTTCCTGCCCGTTGTTTTTCTGCCTGTACCGGTTTTTACGGCAGCCGTCTTCGTCGCAGCCGTTTTAAGGCCGCCTTTCTTCTCAAGCTGCATAAGCGCCCGCACATAAACCGGCAAGCCGTAAAGTTTGATAAAACCCTTGGCGTCCGCGTGATTAAACAATTCGCCGGTAGTGAAACTCGCGAGACTCGTATTGTAGAGCGAATTGGCGGACGTAACACCCGCAGCGCTAATCGAACCTTTATAAAGTTTGAGCCTCACCTTGCCGCTGACCGTCGCTTGAGTGCAGTCAACAAAAGCGGAAATAGCTTCGCGTAACGGAGTGAACCAGAGGCCTCCGTAGATAAGCTCGCCCATTTTAAGGGCAGCCTGCTGTTTGAAAGAGTAAGTCTGCCTGTCAAGACAGATGTGTTCAAGCTCGCCGTGCGCGTAATAAAGAATAGACCCGCCGGGCGTTTCGTACACGCCGCGGCTCTTCATGCCGACAACCCTGTTTTCAACAAGGTCAACAATGCCGATCCCGTTCGTCCCGCCGATTTTGTTAAGCTGGTTGATAAGGGCGACTCCTTCCATTTTCTTTCCGTTAAGCGAAACGGGAACGCCCTTTTCAAATTCAATTTCTACGTATTCGGGCTTGTTAGGCGCTTTTTCAGGCGTAACCGTCATGGAGAGCATTTTTTTGTAGAGCGGCTCGTTCGCCGGGTCTTCAAGCTCCAGCCCCTCGTGAGAAATATGCCAAAGATTGTCGTCCATGCTGTAGGAATTTTTTTTCTTCACGGGAGCGGGAATTTTTCTCCTTGCAAGATACCTCATCTCGTCTTCCCGGCTTTTAAGTTTCCAAGTCCGCCAAGGAGCGATAATTTCAAGATCGGGGGCCAGACCCATGATGCCGAGATCGAACCTTACCTGATCGTTGCCCTTGCCCGTCGCGCCGTGCGCGATGGCGGACGCCTTCTCCTTGCGCGCGTATTCAACAAGCACTTTGGCGATTAACGGCCGCGCGGTGGAAGTGCCGAGCAGGTACTTGTCCTCGTAAACGGCTCCCGCTTTAAGCGCCGGCCAGATATATTCTTCAACATATTCTTTTTTTACATCGGCGACATAGCAAGCCGACGCGCCAGTAGTCATAGCCCGCTTTTGGATAGTTTTCCAATCCGCCGCCTGACCGACATCGACGCAAACGGCGATAACCTCGCAATCCTGATTTTCCTTCAACCATGGAATAATAACCGTAGTATCAAGGCCGCCGGAGTAGGCAAGTACGATTTTTTTCTTCATTATATTTTTAGCTCCTTGTTTGCATTTTATTCATTATCTATAAAATAATTTTTTTTAGCAAGGATATTACTGAAAAAACTGCCGATAATGCATTATAAGAATTAAAATTGTATGAAAAAACAGGAAAAAGCCTCAAATAAATTGAATTCCGGCAGAAAAATCACCGGAAAAAATCCGCGAATATACAAAAAAAACATAAAAACAGGCATGTATGCGTTTCAATTTGCAGTTATTCTGGTTGCAATATCCATCGGCATTTCGTCCGCGGTTATTTTTATTCACTCTAAATCCAAATTGAATGAATTTCCCGCACAGGAAATCAATGAAAACGAATTGCCTTCAAGTTTAAGTATTGAGCCTGAAATAAATACGCGGACTAATGTTTCTGAGCCGGATAAACAAAATGTTTCCGCGCGTCAGCCGTCTGAACAGGCGGGAAATTCTTTGCCTGCTGCGGATAATGCTGTTCCTGCCGTGAATACTCAGTCGCCATCGGTGAAAAAACAAAACGTTACAAATACTTCCGCTCCTGCTGCCGGTAACGCTCCTTCTCCCGCACCGAAAAAACAAAATGTTACAAGCGGTGTTGTTTCCCAAAAACCTGCCGAAAACCGAGGGACGCTTGTTTTTGTCATTGACGATGCAGGAAACAATCTGCGGGAACTGGAGCCGTTTCTGCGTATTCCCTTTCCTCTTACAATCGCGGTTTTACCGGGACTTCCTTATTCCGCTGAAGCCGCTAAGCGCATAAGAGCGGCGGGAAAGGAAGTTATTTTGCATCAGCCGATGGAAGCTGTCGGCGGACAAAATCCCGGTCCCGGCGCGATTTATTCCGGCATGAACGCGCAGGAAATAAGGGGCATATTGTCGCGTAACATTGCCGAGATCGGGCCTGTCGCCGGTATGAATAACCATCAGGGTTCAAAGATTACAATGAACAGGGAAGCGATGGAGATCATTCTGGCTTTTTGCAGAGAGCAGGGAATTTATTTTCTGGATTCCAGAACGACCTCCGAAACTGCCGCTCCGTCCGCCGCTCAGCGTCTTGGAATTAAAATCGGCGAAAGAGACGTATTTATCGACAATGAACAGGATAGAGCCTCAATGCTTAACTATATCACTGGCGGCCTTGCAAAAGCGCAGATAAACGGACGCGCCGTAATGATCGGGCATACCTGGTCGCCCGACCTTGCGCCGCTTCTTGCGGAACAGTTTCCGCTTTTAGTAAAACAGGGTTATACTGTCAAGACCGCTTCGGATATAATAAAGCCGAAATGAAAGTTTTAGGCATTGAAACTTCATGCGATGAATGCTCCGCATCAGTCGTAGAAGACGGTGAAAAAATTCTTTCCAATGTAATAATGACCCAGATACCGTTTCACGCGCCGTGGAGCGGAGTAGTGCCGGAAATAGCAAGCCGCAAGCATACGGAATGGATTTACGCCGTAACAAAAGAAGCTGTTGAAAAAGCAGGATTGGGCGTAACGGATATTGACGCCGTTTCCGTAACAAACCGGCCCGGGCTTTTCGGCTCTCTTTTGGTCGGGCTTTCTTTCGCGAAGGCGTTTGCGTGGGCGCGTAACATTCCATTTATCGCGGTAGATCATATGCTGGCGCACCTTTACGCGCCGCGTCTTGACGCGAAAGAAAAGCCCGAATACCCTTTTCTCGGGCTTTTGGTTTCGGGGGGGCATACTGTTATCTGCCGCGCGGATAATTTCGACGACATTACAGTGCTGGGAACTACAATTGACGACGCCGCCGGAGAAGCGTTTGACAAAGTTGCGAAACATTACAGCTTCGGCTATCCCGGCGGTAAAATAATTGATGAAATGGCGCGTAACGGAGACAGCGGAGCTTTTCGCTTTCCGCTTCCGTCTCTTCACAAGGGCGATCACCGCTGCGATGTTTCGTATTCCGGATTAAAAACCGCGGTAACAAGCCAGCTTGAAATGTTCAAAGTCAAAAAAGAAAGATTTACAAACGAGGATATCGCCGCTTCATTCCAGAAAACCGCCGTGGAAATCCTTCTGCGCGCGCTTTTAAACGCCTGCGAAGACACAGGACTCACTGTAATAGTGGCGGGCGGCGGGGTTGCGGCTAACAGTTATCTGCGATCCTGTCTTGCGCGGCAAAAACATCTTCGCTGTATTTTCCCTCCGCTTGATCTGTGCGGCGACAATGCGGCGATGATAGCGGGTATCGGGTATCAATACCTTGTACGGGGAGAAAAGTCTTCGCTTGATGTTACCGCAAGTGCGCGGGTGTCAGGGCTAAAGAAAAAATATCCCTGAACAGGTATATAAGATTTAACCGCTGTGGACACAGAATTTCACGGAAGAACCGCGTTAACCATTTTATTTTTTAGTGTTCCTTATATTTTTTAACTCGTAACTTTGACAAAAACCAAAAAACCTGTTAGTATAAAATTATATAAGGGAGGCATTATGCAGTATACGATTTTCGGCAGGACCGGTTTAAAAGTTAGCCGCACAGGATTTGGCTGTATCCCAATCCAGCGAATCCCTTATGAAGAGAGTACGGCGCTTTTACAGCACGCCTACGAAAACGGCGTTACATTGTTCGATACCGCAAACGCGTATACAACCAGCGAAGACCGTATCGGCGCTGCGCTGCATCATGTCCGCGATAAAATTGTGTTATGTACAAAGTCGGGCGCTCAGACGCCGGACAAGGTAATGGAAAATATAGAAAACAGTCTTCGTATGCTAAGGACGGATTATATTGACGTGTTTCAGCTTCACAATCCTTCATTTGTACCGCGGCCGGGAGGAGGAGACGGACTGTACGACTGCGCTTTAAAGGCGAAACAGCAGGGAAAAATCCGGCACATCGGCATTACTGCGCACAGCAAAGACAATGCAAAGGAAGCGGTGTTATCGGGTTTTTACGACACATTGCAGTACCCTCTTTCTTATTTGTCTTCTGATGAAGAATTGGAACTTGTAAAACTGTGCCGTGATAATAATTTAGGCCTGCTTGCAATGAAAGGCTTGTGCGGCGGATTAATTTCCAACGCGAAGGCGGCATTTGCTTTTCTGCGCCGGCATGAAAATATAATTCCCATTTGGGGAATGCAAAAAATGAGTGAATTAAGCGAATTTCTGTTATACGAAAATGATCCGCCGCCGCTGGACGGCAGTCTGTTAAGCGCCATTGAAAAAGACAGGGCCGAGCTTTCAGGAAATTTCTGCCGCTGCTGCGGTTACTGCCTGCCTTGCCCCGCCGGCATTCCAATCAATAACGCCGCCCGCATAACTTTTTTACTCAGCAGAATGGTCAGGGAAAACTGGATAACGCCCGAATGGAAAAAAAATATGCGGCTGATTGACAATTGTACAAACTGCGGCCATTGCAAGGAACATTGCCCGTACGGCTTGGATATACCGGCTCTTCTTAAACGCCAGCAGGCTGAGTACTTTAAGGCGGTGGGACAGTAACCGGTTATCCCGCCTGTTTCATGTATTTTTCGATGTATTCTTCTTTTACCCGCAATAAATCATCGCGGGGAATTTCCGTTAACACTTTCCAGCCGAGGTCCAATGTACGGCCTATGCTGCGGTTTTCGCGTTCACCCTGTGTAAGGAAAACCTGTTCAAATTTTTCGCCGAATTTCAGATAACGTTTGTCCTCTGCGGAAAGCTCTTCTTCCCCGATTATCGAAACCAGATTGCGCACGTGTTTTACTTTTGCATAAGCGGCGAAAAGCTGGCTTGATACGTCTTTGTGGTCTTCCCTTGTCATGCCGGGTCCTATTCCGTCTTTCATAAGGCGGGAAAGGCTGGGAAGGCCTGCGACAGGCGGATAAATGCTTCGTTGAAAAAGCTCGCGGTCAAGGACAATCTGTCCTTCAGTGATGTATCCGGAAAGGTCCGGGATAGGGTGGCTGATATCGTCGTTGGGCATGGAAAGTATCGGTATCTGTGTGATTGAGCCTGTAGAGCCTGTGATTTTTCCCGCTCTTTCGTAAAGAGACGCCAGATCGGAATAAAGATAGCCGGGATAACCTTTGCGGCTTGGAACTTCCCCGCGTATAGAAGAAACTTCCCTCATCGCTTCGCAGTAATTGGTCATGTCCGTCATCACGACAAGGACGTGCATATTTTTTTCAAAGGCAAGGTATTCGGCGGCAGTCAGCGCGCATCTTGGGGCAACGAGCCGTTCCAGAGAAGGGGAATCCGCAAGCGAGAGAAAGACCGCAACATTGGAAAGTACGCCGGACTGTTCAAAATCATCAAGGAAAAAGCGGGCTATGTCGTTTTTTACGCCCATCGCGCAAAAGACAATGACAAACTGTTCCGATGCCGAGTTTTCTCCCTCAAATGAAAGAATTTTTGCCTGGCGGATTATCTGAGCGGCAAGACGGTTGTGAGGAAGCCCGTTACCTGAAAATATCGGAAGTTTCTGTCCGCGTATAAGTGTGTTCATTCCGTCTATTGAGGAAATTCCCGTTTGAATGAAATCGCGCGGGTAGGTGCGCGCGTAAGGGTTAATCGGAAGCCCGTTAATGTCGTAGGTTTTTGACGAAAAAATGTTTCCGTATCCGTCAATCGGCTCTCCAAGTCCGTTAAACACCCTGCCTAAAAGGCCGCTGCCGACGCGGATTTCCATCGGTCTGTCAAGAAATTCTACTCTAGAGTCCTCGGCGGAAAGCCCGGTACTGTTTCCGAATATTTGAATTGCCGCCCAGTCCCTGCTTAAATCCAGCACGCGTCCGAGTTTTTTATTGTTTTCACGGTCATAGACAGCTACTACCTCGTTAAAACCTACGTTGCGGCTGCGTGAAGTAATAACCACAGGCCCTTCTATCCGTTCCAGCCCCTTGTATTCTATGCCTCTCATTTACAACGCTCCGTTATGCGAAACTCATTCATCAGGCGTTCCTCGTCCGGTAGGATCGCTCCAGTTCTTCCATGATATAGCGCATTTTTCCTTCAATCGGGTTAAATCCGCCGATTGCGTCGTTTTTTACAGTGCTTTTCAGGCGGGATAGAATTTCTTTAAGGCCTGTTCCCGTTATTTTTGTCATAGGGGCGCCAAGCTCAATACATGTAAGTGCGCGCAGGTGAAATTCCATTATTATTTCAAGAAGCCTGACCTGTTTTTCAGGAACGCAGTACATATCAACATCATCAAATGAATTTTGCTGTAAAAACCCGTCTTTTATTATCTGAGCCGTAAGAAGGATCAATTTTTGTTCGTCAGGAAGCGCGTCCGGGCCTATAAGCCTTACAATTTCAGATAACCGCTGTTCCTGTTTTAAAAGGTCCATGCTTTTTTTCCGGACTTCCGTCCACATGGGATTTACCTGCGCCCACCAGTGCTGTACTTCCTCGGCGTACTCCGAATAGCTGTCTATCCAGCTTATCGCAGGATAGTGCCTTGCGTTTGCAAGGTCCCTGTCCAGAGCCCAAAAACAGCGTATAAATCGTTTTGTATGCTGTGTGACGGGTTCGGAAAAATCGCCTCCCGGAGGAGAAACCGCCCCGATAATGGTTACGGAGCCTTCCGTTCCGCAAAGGGTGCGGACACGCCCGGCGCGTTCGTAAAATTCGGCAAGCCTTGTGGGAAGATAGGCGGGGAACCCTTCTTCAGCGGGCATTTCTTCCATGCGCCCTGAAAGTTCACGTAACGCTTCCGCCCAGCGGCTTGTTGAATCTGCCATGATCGCGACATGATAACCCATATCGCGGTAGAATTCGGCTATTGTAACTCCTGTGTAAATTGAAACTTCACGGGCGGCTACCGGCATATTTGACGTATTTGCTATAAGAAGGGTTCTTTCCATCAGGCTGCGTCCTGTACGCGGGTCCTGAAGCTGCGGAAACTCCGTAAGCACGTCCGTCATTTCATTGCCGCGTTCTCCGCATCCTATGTATATGATCACGTCCGCGTCGCACCATTTCGCGACGGCGTGCTGGGTCATTGTTTTGCCTGTCCCGAAACCGCCGGGAATTGCGGCAGTTCCGCCTCTTGAAAGAGGGAAAAATATGTCGATAACCCGCTCTCCTGTGATTAAAGGATGATCGGGCGACAATCTTCCGGAAATCGGCCTGCTTATTCTTACCGGCCACCATTGCGCGATATTGATTTCTTCCCCTCTTTCCGTTTTTGCGACAGTCTGGGAAACAGTGTAATCGCCTTCGCCGCATAGGTTCGTTATTTCGCCGCCTTTTATGTTAGGGGGAACCATAATCTTGCAGGTAATGCTTTCGGTTTCTTTGACCGAGCCGATTATCATTCCGGAAGCGGCGGGAACTTTTTCTCCAGCGGCAAGTTTTTCAGCTAACGCCGGATTTGGGATAAACCGCCATTTTTTTTCCGGATCAAGAGGGTTTCCCCTTCCTCCGGGTTTCATAAACGCGCCGTCTGTCTCATACAGTTTTTTTAACGGACGCTGTATTCCGTCGTAAATTGTTCCCATTAAACCGGGACCAAGCAGGACGGAAAGAGGGCGGCCTGTGGAATAGGCGGGACTGCCTACTTTAAGGCCTGTATCGTCTTCGTATACCTGGATGACGGCTTCGCTGCCTTCCAGACGGACAATCTCGCCTATAATTCTTTTTTCACCTACTTCAACAAGATCAAAAAGACCTGCTTCGCCAAGGCCTGACGCCTTGATTATAGGACCTGAAACCCGGCAAACCTGTCCTTCCTGCATTAATTTCCCTCCGTATAGGCGGTGTCAGTTAACGCTTCAATTAATTCGGCTCTTTTTTCCTGAAGATAAAAATTTATAATTCTTTGTATGGAAGAAATTATCCTGACTTTTTCCGTTTCAACCATAATATAAGGGTAATTTCCGGCAGCCGATGGTTCGTTGATTGTAAATTTTGCGTTTATGTTTTTAAAAAAAGTTTCGGCTTCCTTGCGGTCAATTCCGCTGTAGGAAACGTTTCTGGTTGCGGCGGTTAGAATTTCTTCGCATAAAGCGAATCTTTTTGAAAAATCATCGGCAAGCAATTCCAGGATTCTCTGTCTGCTCAAGCCTTTATACCATGTTTCTACGGCACAAAGGAGCAGGTTTTCGATTTTTTCAACTTTACAGCGCAGCTTGTCAACAGGGAGTCTTGCCATTACTTTTTCCGCGGCGGCTTCCTTTTGTTTATTGTAATTTTCTTCAAGTTCGATAATTGTCTGAGAAGTCTTTTTTTCCCATTCCGATGTTTTTATGCGGATTGTATCATCGGCGTTTTTAAGGATACGCAGAGCTTTCTTTCTTGCGTCTTCAAGTATTTCGCGTTCCAGTATTTCTGTAGATTGCAGTTCTTCCATAAAATAATCTTAAGTTCATTATATTATTAACAGTTAAATATTTTCAATATATGTTTAAAGCAACCTTTCCGGCAGGTAAAATTTAAACGCTATACAGGTGTTAAGATTATCTGACTTATTATAAAATGACGGAAATAATTAATTTTTTAACCGCGATGTTTTTTCTGCGGCGGTTTTGTAATTATCTTCTTGAGGAAAATAACGTCGTTTTCTTGTTTTCTTTTTCTTCTATGCTTTTTAGAACAATATTAGCCAGAATCTTGTATTGCTGGGGAAGCAATTCAGCGTCCGCAGAATTGTAATACTCCAGCAATTTTAAAAATTCTTCACGCGATTGCTGGTATTTTTTTTGTTTGTAATGGATAAAGGCGATTTCGTATTCCGCTGTAATTATTAGGTCTATATTGCTTCGGTTTCGTTCATAAAGAGCCTGATAGTATTGCAGAGACACATTGTAACGGTTATGGTCCGACGCTTCCTGCGCGCGCTGTATCAATTCCGCCGGAGACAGATCATGACTGATATTTAAAACCGTTGTTTGGCAGGAGGAAAACGTTAAGATAAAGAAAATCGCAGTGAATATGCTTAATTTGACGCTAATTTTATTCATTACAATGACTACTATCATAATTAAAATATTTAGTAAAGGCATAAGTTACATTATACGGTAATTCTATAAGGCAATATAACTCCATAATTGACCATCCATAGGCAAAAGTGCATAATAAATCCATGATTGCCGGTATTATCGGCGCTACCGGTTATGCCGGCGCCGAATTGGTCAGACTCCTCTCTGGACATCCTAAAATCGATAAATTATGTCTTTCCTCCGTAAGTTTTGAAGGCGGTCAAATCGAAGATGTCTATCCGAACTTTTTAGGCAGAATCTCCTGCAAACTCCTTAAAGCCGAAGAAGTAATCGCAGATTCGGATGTGGTTTTTTCCGCTCTGCCGCACGGTGTTGGGGAAAAATATGCCGCAGCCTGCATGAAGAAAAAAATTCACTTTATCGATCTTTCCGCCGACTTTCGTTTTGATTCTGACGAAACTGTTTACAGCGCGTGGTATGAAGGAAAAAAATATCAATACCCTGAATTGCATGAAAATTCCGTATACGGCCTTGTGGAATTAAACAGGCAGAAAATAAAAAGCCTTGCGGTAAAAGAACCGGTTATCATCGGCAACCCCGGCTGTTATCCGACAGGCGGCTCTCTTGGCGCGTTTCCCGCTCTTTCAAAAGGACTGAACCGCGCGGATATGCCCGTCATCGTTGACGCCGTTTCAGGCACAACCGGCGGCGGCAGAGAGCCGTCCCGTTCATTTCACTACGCTGAATGCGCCGATTCCGTTTCACCGTACAAAGTCGCCTCTCACAGACATTCGCCGGAAATTGCGCGTAACTTTGCCGCGATGGCGGGGAACAATCCCGCTGTGCGCCTGATTTTTACGCCGCGCCTTGCGCCTTTGAACAGGGGCATTCTCAGTCTGGTTTACATTCCCCTGACTTCTCAATGGACTGTAACTGTGAATGACCCTTTAATGCCGACTTCAAATGAAATCGAAGCTAAAACAGCCGAAATCCGAGAACTATATGTCAATTTTTATAAAGACGAGCCGTTTATACGGGTGTTGCCCGCTGGCCTTACAGCCGCAACCAACCGCGTACGTCAGTCAAATTTCTGCGACATTTCCGTCCATTTGGATATAAACGGCTCTACTTTGATAGTTACCACCGCCATTGACAACATGGTAAAAGGAGCCGCAGGACAGGCGGTTCAGAACATGAACGTTTTATTCGGTTTAGATGAAAGAGCCGGTCTTGAAGCGATACCGGCCCTTTTTTAATTGCGGGAGTTTATATGAAAGAAATATCCGGCGGAGTTTGCGCGCCGAAAGGTTTTTCAGCAGGCGGCATAAGGTGCGGCATAAAGGAAAGTTCGCAGAAAAAAGATTTGGCGCTTATCTATTCGAAAAAACAATGCAGCGCCGCGGGAAAATTTACCAAAAATAACGTAAGAGCCGCGTGCGTTGACGTAAGTCAAAGTAATGTTTTCTGCGGACACCTTCACGCCATAATCGCGAATTCAGGCAACGCCAACGCGTGTACGGGACAGGAAGGGCTTTTAGCCGCGCAGCGTATGGCCCAGCTTGCCGCTGACGCGCTTCAATTTGATCCCCGCGAGGCCGCAGTCGCTTCTACAGGCGTGATAGGCGTTCCGTTTCCGATTGCCAAAATAGAGGGCAGTATCGGCGCGCTTAAAGCCGGTTTACGAAGCGACGAACAGGGACATTCTGACGCGCTTGAGGCGATTATGACAACCGATACGCGTAAAAAGGAAATAGCGCTGGAATTTGAAATTGACGGCAAGCCTGTGCGCATGGGGGCAATGGCAAAAGGCTCTGGAATGATCCATCCCAACATGGCGACAATGCTTTGCTTTATTACAACAGACGCCGATATAATTCCCTCCGCTTTGGATGCGGCTTTACAAAGAGCCGTAAAAAGATCATTTAACCGCCTGTCTGTGGACGGGGACACTTCCACAAACGACATGGTTATCGTTATGGCAAACGGCGAAGCGGGCATTCAGTCAATTACGGCGTACAGCGCAGGTTACGACATTTTCCGCGCCGCGCTTGAAAAAGTCTGCATATGCCTTGCCCGCATGATGGCGCGTGACGGAGAGGGGGCGACAAAACTTGTAACCGTTACCGTTACCGGCGCCGCCGTCGAGAAAACTGCGGAAGCGCTCGCAAAATCCGTAGTTTCTTCCAACCTTGTAAAAGCCGCCTGTTTCGGCGCAGACGCGAACTGGGGCAGGGTGTTATGCGCAATGGGAAACGCCGGCGTGGAATTTTCGCCTGAAAAGACAAACCTGATTTTTAAAAGCGCGGCGGGAGAGATAGAAGTCTGTAAAAACGGGGAATCTGTTCCGTTTTCGGAAGAAAAGGCAAAAACAATCCTGCGCGAAGAAGAAATTGAAATTTTGATCAACTTGCATGACGGAGAAGAAAAAGCTTCGGCGTGGGGATGCGATCTTACTTACGACTATGTAAAAATCAACGGGGATTACCGCTCATGAATGAACAGTCAGTTTCAAATGAAGTAAGAGCCGCTTTGCTTGTTAAGGCTCTTCCCTATATTCAAAATTTTCAGAATAAAACAATTGTCGTTAAATACGGCGGAAACGCAATGCAGAACGATGAGTTAAAAAACGCCGTAATAGAAGACGTAATTCTTATGGACTGCGTCGGAATTCGGATAGTTCTTGTACATGGAGGCGGCCCTGATATTGACGCAATGCTGAAAAAAACGGGCAAAGAAAGCCGCTTTATAGACGGGCTTAGGTACACTGACGAAGAAACAATGGACATTGTACAAATGGTTCTCTGCGGCAAGCTGAATAAGGAAATCGCCGCCCTCATACAAAAAAACGGAGGCAGGGCAGCCGGTCTTTGCGGTATTGACGGCGGTATGCTCAAAGCCGGCAGAATGAAAGGCAGAAACGACCTCGGTCTTGTCGGTGAAATTGAACAGGTGGATGTTTCAATGCTGACATCCATGCTTGAGGAAGGAATTATTCCTGTAATTTCATCCGTAGCTTACGGAACAGGCGAAGACGAGGGGAAATCCTTGAATATTAACGCGGACATAGCCGCCGCCAGGATAGCCGCCGCCTTTGGCGCTGAAAAACTGGTCCTGATGACGGATGTGCGCGGTATTCTCCGTGATGTTAAAGATGAATCTTCCCTGATAAAGTCCGCGTCAAGAGCGCAGCTTGAAGACCTGAAAAAAGAAGGTATTATAAGCAAGGGAATGATTCCGAAAACAGACTGCTGCGTTATGGCAATTGACGGCGGAGTTAAAAAAACCCATATTATAGACGGACGTCTTCCCCATGCTCTTCTTATAGAACTATTCACGGATGAAGGAATCGGCACTATGATAGTGCCGTAACTATAGACAAAGAAAGACTAAATTGTTAAAATGATTCAGTTTTTAAGGAGGCCAGTTGGCAGAGAAAGATTTACGTTTAAATGAGCAGATTCGGGCGCGTGAAGTCCGCCTAATCAGGGATGACGGCGATCAGGGAATAATGCCGGTTTCACAGGCGCTGGAAATCGCCAAAGAGGCCGGGCTTGACCTTGTAGAAGTTGCGCCGCAGGCTGTTCCCCCGGTAGTGAAGATTCTTGATTACGGCAAATTCAGATTTGAGAATGAAAAGAAGCTTCGAGATTCCAAGAAAAAACAGAAGCTCTTAAAACTTAAAGAAATCAGGATGCAGCCCAAAATTGACGATCATGATCTGGATTTTAAATCAAAACATATAAAGGATTTTTTAGGCGATGGGAACAAGGTAAAAGTAACGATCCGCTTCCGCGGCCGTGAGCTTGCCCATACGGAACTTGGTTTTGACGTAATGAAAGACGTACTTTCGCGTATTGAAGGCGAATATGTTATGGATAAGCCGCCCGCTATGGAAGGCAGGTTTATGTCCATGGTTCTAGGACCGAAATCAAAAAAATAAACATTTGAGAGGTGGCAAATGCCCAAAATGAAAACAAAAAAAAGCGCCGCAAAGCGTTTTTCCTTTACAGGCAGCGGAAAGGTAAAGTATAAAAAACAGAATCTGCGCCATATTCTGACTAAAAAATCAACCAAACGGAAACGCGGTCTGCGTCACGCCGGTATTCTGTCCGATGACAACGTGCCGGTAATAAGAAAAAAACTTTTACCTTACGGGTGAAAGACAGCGGTTAATGAGAGAGGGAATTTATGTCAAGAGCAATAGACGGTTCAAAAAGAAAAAATCACCGTAAAAAGATTTTAAAACTGACAAAAGGTTATTGGGGACGGCGCAAGTCGAACTATAAAACAGCAAAAGACGCGCTCGCAAAATCTCTGTCCTACGCTTACCGCGACAGGAAGGACAGAAAAGGCGATTTCCGCCGCCTCTGGATTATCAGGATCAACGCCGCGTGCAGGGAGCAGGGGATTTCCTACTCAAAACTGATTGCGGGGCTTGGTAAAGCGGGCGTAGTTATCAACCGTAAGGCGCTTGCGTGGCTTGCTACGGAAGACAATGCCGCGTTTGCCGCGGTTGTCGCAAAAGCAAAGACCGCTCTGGGAGCGTAAAAAATGATCAGCCTTGAGCAAGTCCGTCTGCTGGAATCAAGAGTCTCCAAGGCAATTGAGTATGTACATTTAAAAGACGCCGAAAACGCCTCGCTGATAAGCGAAAAGGCGGACTTGCAAAAAAAACTGGAAGCCAATCAAAAACGGATTGACGAGCTTGAAGTCCACGTTATGCGCTTTAAAGAAGAACAGGGCCGTATCGAAGACGGAATAATCGCCGCGTTGGACAGGCTAAGCCAGTTTGAGGAAGCGCTGGAAAACAGCTTAAAAGAAGAAAAATCTCCCGCTAAAAAACACGCGGGTAAAGTACGCGAAAAGGAACAGGACAATCCTTCGCCGGAGGCGTCAAAAGAAATATTCTTTGAAATTCAGGAAAAAGAAACCGTTGAAGGCGGCGATCTGCCTGACGGCAACAAATCTTCGGAAGGAGAACTGGACATTTTTTAATGACCAATGAACTGTGTCTGGACATTCTGGGAACTTCATTTACCATAACCGTTGATGAGGACGAAGACTATCTGCGGAAAATCTTTGCGCAGTACAGCGCGGCTGTCGAAAATACGCAGGCTATTTCAGGAATAAGAGAACCGCTGAACGTCGCTGTTTTAACAGGTTTTCTTTTATGCGACGAGATAAATAAAATAAAACAGCAGCTTGAAAATGAATCCGTAGAAGTCCGGGAAAGGACCATGACTCTCATAGCAAAACTGGATCAGGCGCTTGGGGCGGCGGATGAAAAAAGTTTTTAAGCTTTACAATCAGGTTAAAAACTATGAATGGGGATCGCCTGACCTTCTTCCGCAATTTCTGGATATTGAAAACGGCGGCGGAATTCCTTATGCGGAAATGTGGATGGGAACAAACGGCGGCGCTCCTTCCAAAATATGTATGTCTGACGATAAAGCGCAAGACCTTCTAAATCTTTCGGGAGATATTCCTTTTCTGTTAAAAATTATTGCCGTGGAAAAACCGCTTTCAATTCAGGCGCATCCTAATAAAGAACAGGCTGCGAAAGGATTTCAACGGGAAGAAGAATTAAAAATACTTTTAAAATCCCCATCAAGGAATTACAAAGACCCAAATCACAAACCAGAAATATTATGCGCCCTTTCGCCTTTCACTTTAATGGCGGGCTTCAGAAAACCTGACGAAATTTACAGGTCGCTTGAAGAATTTGTTAAAGTGATCCCCCAGTTAAAAGAAGTGTTTGCCCCCATGTTCCGCGCTTTAAAAACGGATATGCTCGGAGTTTTTTTCCGGATTCTTTTTTATTTTTCAAAATTGGAACTTGAGTACATAACCAAATTGGTAAACGAAGTGAGTGTTCACGATACCGGCTGTGTATCTTTACAACAATGGCAGCTAATCAAGAAATTTGCCGTTTTATACCCTAATGAAATCGCGATACTGTCTCCTCTTTACCTTAATTACTTTACCATACAGCCAGGACAGGCTGTTTTTATACCGGCGGGAATACTTCATTCTTATGTCAGCGGTTTCGGGGTTGAGCTTATGGCAAACTCGGATAACGTTCTAAGATGCGGCCTTACGCCGAAATATACGGATATTCCCGAACTGACGAGTATACTCAAGTTTGTTTCCTTTATGCCGCCTGTAATTACTCCGGACTCTTCGTCATGGTTCTGCTATCAAACCCCGTGCGATGATTTTTTACTTGCGCTGATGCGCGTACAGGGCGGCGAAAAATTATTTCCTGAAAAGGGGCCCGCTGTTTGTATTGTTACCGAAGGCGAATTGCTGACAGACGGCTTAAAATTTAAAAAAGGAGAATCGTTTTTTATTCCGAAGGACGCGCCGTCCGTTTCTTTTACGGGAAATTTTTCTCTTTATGCCGCGGTTAGTCCGCATTAAGTCTCTTTGGGATATTTTATGAAAATACTTGTAGATGCGGATTCCTGCCCGAGGGCGGCAAGGAATCTTGTTTTGCGCAGGGCCGCCAAATTAAAACTGCGGACAATATTTGCGGCTAACCGCTTTATTCCCGGAGCCGGCGATATTGAGGGCGCGGAAATGGAAATATGCCCGAACAGGCAGAATTCCGCAGACGACCGTATTGTTGAACTTGCGGAAAAAGGCGACCTTGTTATTACAAGGGATATTCCCCTTGCAAAACGGCTTGTAGAAAAAGAAGCGGCGGTTTTTGACGACAGGGGGCGTGTATTTACAAAGGAAAACATAAATGAACTGTTTTCGATTCGTAACTTTACGGTAGGCCTTGCGCAGGACGGTTTGGAAATTCAAAGAACCGCGAACTACGGAAAAAAAGAATTGAAAAAATTTGCGGACAGTTTGGACAGGATTTTAAGCCGAAGCCTTAAAGCCTAGTCAGGATCATTTTTCTTCCGGATATTGTTTTTTTATTTGCTTTATAAGAGGCAGTATCTCAAAGAAAACTTCTATGAATTCGGGATCAAATTTGGAACCTGAAAGTTTTTGCATTTCCGATAAAACGTCGTCTTCGCTCCACGGCTCTTTATAAACGCGTTTTGAACACAGAGCGTCATAAACATCCGCAATAGCTACAATTCTGCCGCTCATCGGTATTTCTTCTCCTTTTTTGCCTAACGGATTGCCTTCGTTATCCGCTCTTTGAACAGTATCTGTAACGGGATCAACCCATCCTGGGTAACCTGTTCCGTCCCAGTTTTCATGATGCGTCAGCGCTATTTCTTTGGAAAGTTCGTCTAAAGGAGAGCTTGGATCGTTAAAAAGGCAAGCGCCGTAAACGGTATGTTTTTGCATTATTTTATATTCTTCAGGCGTAAAGCGGCCGGGTTTTTTCAGGATTGTGTCGGAAATTGCGACCTTGCCCACATCATGCAGCATGGCGCTTATCCGCAGAATGTCGCGGTATTTTTCCCGCTCGACAACCGGAATTTTTTTGTGAAAAGCCCAGCGGTCGTATATTTCCGTAGAATATCCGGCGACGCGGTTTACATGAGTGCCGGTTTCTTTCGGATCGCGAAGCTCCGACATTTTTATCATTCGCAGAATCATTGTTCTTGTGATATACGCCCGCTGAAGAACCATGGAAGTGTTATTTGCAAAATGGTTTAACAGGATTTCATCATCCGGGGAAAAAGAGACTGTTTTTCCGTCTTTATCCTTTGCGTTAAGCAGCTGGATGACGCCGATAAGCCTGTTATCTGAAACAAGCGGGAGTGTCAGGGATGACGTGGTTTTATAGCCCGTCACGGCGTCGAATGTCGCGTTAAATGAATAGGGAGCGTCAGGCGGGATATTGTACATGTCGGGTATGTTAATCATGGTCCTGTTCAACGCGCAGTAACCGGAGATCGATTTTTCATTAATGGGAAGAGAGAAAATAGAGTAAATCATTTTTTGCCCGGGCGGAGTTGTTTTTTGGATAGTGTCATTCTGTGAATGTTTTATGGCAATCTTTTCAATTCCATTTTCGTCTTCTTCCGCCGGAACCGCCACATAGATCGATCCCGCGTCCGCATTTACCACCTTTCTGGCTTCTAAAAGAATTCTTTCAAGCAGCACGTCGTAGTCGTGAATTTTATTCAATTCCGAATCCAGCCGGATAATATTTATAAGGTCAGCTTCCCCTCTCATTCTTTCACCGGGTATCCTTCATTAGCGTTCAGGAACAATGCCTAGAACTCCGTAATTTTCGCAGCTTCAAATTCCCTTTCAATATCCGCCGAAGGTTTTTTTGTCAGAAGGCTTACAATGACTATCACAATACATGAAATCACAAATGCCGGAAGAAGCTCGTAAACGGAAAACGCTCCTCCGATTTTTGAAATTAAATTTTTCCAAATCAGCACTACAGAACCTCCGGTTAACATTCCGGCAACCGCAGCCGGAAAAGTCGTGCGTTTCCAGAACAGGGAGAAAAGGACGAGCGGTCCGAATGACGCGCCAAGCCCGGCCCATGCGTAGGACACTACCCTGAATATTGACTGGTTGCCTGAAATTGCTATAAGCACTCCGAAAATGGTTACGAGCAGCATTGTGATTCTGCCAACCCACATAACAAGGTCTTCGCTTGCGTTCTTTTTTATAACATCCTTGAAAATATCGTTTGCAAGTGAAGAAGAAACAATAAGCATATAGGAATCGGCGGAACTCATGCTTGCCGCCAGAATGCCGGAAATGATAATGCCCGCAAGAAGCGGCGGGAAGAAACTCTGTCCTAAAAGGATAAAAATATTTTCTGCGCTGCTTGCTGTACTTAAGGCTGTGGGCATAATGGCTCTTCCGATAAGACCGATACAAACTGCTGTAAACTGCGCTATAAAGCACCAGACAACCGCGATAATAACCGATTTGCGCACCATCGAAGTCTTTTTAATCGCCATAAAGCGGACAAGCACCTGCGGCATTCCGAAATAGCCAAGTCCCCATGCCATTGTGCTGATAATGGTAATAAAACCGAAGCCTGCTCCCGGTCCGAAAAGCGGTTTGCCGCCCGATACCTGCTGGACGCCGTCAACCGTCTGCGGTACCGCTATCCCGAAGAATTCCGTAAAGCTGGGGAAATTTTTCAGATTTTCCGCGATGCCGCTGATGCCGCCCGCATGAAAAAACCCGAATAAAAACACAAGTACAAGGGCGCTTACCATCAGCAATCCCTGGATTAGGTCTGTCATTCCGACCGCCCAGAAACCGCCAAGCAGAGTATAGAACATGACAATAAATGCGCCGAGAATTACCATTGCCGTCATATTGATATTAAAAATGTAGTTGAATAATTTTCCGAAAGTGATAAATTGCGCTCCGACATATATCGAGAAAAACAAAAGGCTGATAACAGCCGCGATTGCAAGCAGTATCCGTTTTTTATCATGGAAACGTTTGCTGAAAAATTCCGGCAGGGTGATGGCGTTATCCGTTATCTGCGAATAGGCGCGCAGGCGTTTTGCGACAAACGTCCAGTTTATGCACGTGCCGATAAAAAGACCGATCGCCGTCCAGAACGCTTCGGCGACTCCTGTAAAGTAGGCCACTCCCGGCAGTCCCATTAAAAGCCAGCCGGACATATCGGAGGCTTCGGCGCTTAAAGACGCAACCCACGGACCGAAACTCCGTTTTGCAAGATAATAGCCTTCAAGGTCTGTATTGCTTCTTCTGGCATACCAAAAGCCTATAACAATCATTATTACAAGGTAACCGCATATCCCAATTAACGTTTGAACATTGCCAGCCATATATCCTCCTAAAAATACTTGATTATTTTGTTATTCATAAATATCTTAAAGTAAAGAAGGAATTAGTACAATGGGAGTTATAAAAACAGCTTTGGAAATCGCCCTTGAAAAAACCGGGAACGTAAAGGGCGATAAATCAAACGTTGACCAGTTTGAAGCGAAACAGCGGGGTAAGAAACTTGCCAACGCCTTTCTTGAAGGAGAAACCGATCTTGTCGCCGAGATAAAAAAAGCGCCTGCCGGTGTCAAGGAAAGCCTCAAACACGGGGTTTTTGACGTTTTGCTCTCTCAAATCAATCTTCCTTCGGTTAATGAAGACGGAAAAAGAATTGAAAAAGCGCTTAAAGGACTTGCGGCGGTTATTGAAAATAAACAATTCGCAATTTTAAGCCAACAACTGGCTCAAATAATTTCACGTTACCTGCAGGAAGCTTCTCAATATGAACAGGCGATACGCCAACAATACGCTCCTAAACTGCGTCAAAAAGAAGAAGAGCTTTCCCGTCGGCTTGGAAGGGAAGTGCGTATCGATCCGTTACAGGACCCCGAATTTGCGGCGTTTTACAATCAGCATATAAAAGCGCATAAAGACAATTATGAGCCTGTAGTTAAACAGATAAAAGAAGAAGCCCGCCGTATGTTTACCGAAAAATAATCAGATTGCTCTTGTGCCGCCTGTTCTAAGGCCCGCTTCGTAGAGTTTACCGCAGGAAATAAACATCGGGAGTTTTGTTCCCGCAAGTATGATGTCGGATTCCTGGGCCATTTCGATCATGTCTCTGCCGGGAATTTTTCCCCTGACAAATATTATTACGTGAATATCAAGAAGCTCCGCGGTGCGTATCACCTGTGGGTTAACAAGGCCGGTTAAAAGCAATACTTTGTCTTTTACAAACGCCATTACATCGCTCATTAAATCCGCTCCGCAGGCGGAGGCCACTTCCAGACTTGAATTTTCTTCTCCGATAAAAAATTGCCCTTCCAGTAATGTAACAGCTTCTAATACGGTCATTATACCCCTCCGGTTTATTGTCTATTACATATAGACATAATCAAATTAATATACTATTTTTAAGATAATGTAAAGCCCAAAGGGAGGATAATATGGCCGAACATATAATGCATAAAAAAGAGACGAAAAAAGCGCCTCAAAAAAATTTAAAAGAAAAACGCGAACAAAAAAAAGCAAAAAAGAAAGGTAAGGATTCCCAATAATTTTTCCGACCGGGCGGTTTTTAAAGCTGCCTGGCGGCGGCGGTTTTTCAGCTTGCGATTTCCTTTAACCGGTTGATAATGTCAATATGCTGTGTACACGCGGCTTCGCACTGTCCGCATTCAGTACATTTTGCGGCTCCTATTCTTTCAAGACCCCAATGCCATTTAAGGCGGTCGCCTATCGGGTCCTTCTGTGTTTTATTCAGGATTTTCTGGTTGTACGTATCCATGTATTGAGGAATGGGTATTCCCTGCGGACAATCATCGCAGTATGCGCATCCTGTGCAGATACCTTCAAATGACGCCGCCGCTTTAGATTTGACTTCCTTGAGTTCCGCTTCTGTACGGCTGATATAACCTTCCATCGCCTGCAACGCGTCCTTGACATGTTCCGCTGTGTCAAATCCGACAAGAGTGCTTGTAATTTCGGGATGATCCCATAGGACTCGCAGAGCCGCGGCGGTTGTGCTTTCGTTTTCACGCCTGATAAAACCAAACAGTTCGGGATGTTCGGGGATTACGCCTCCGCCGAGAGGGTTCATTACTACAGCGCCGAGTTTTTTTTCTTTGATTGCGTCAAACGCTTCCTGTCTTGTGTTAAAATTGTAGGCGGAATAACCGAACAGTACGCCTTCAAAAACCCCTTCCATTAAAAGTTCTTTTATTTCGTTTTTAATAAGGTGGCTTGAAATACAGATATGGCGGATAAGGCCCTCATCTTTTAATTTTTTAAACGTATGCAAAATGCCGTCTTTTTTTCTGTTTTCCCAGTTGTTAAGGCTGGTAATGCACCAGATGTGGTAAAAGTCGATTGCGGGGACATCAAGACGTTTTAATTGGGCTTCGATTTCATTTCTAATGCCGCTTGCCGTAGACTGGAAAGTTTTTGTGGCGCAGTAGTAGGGAAGATTGAGTTTACGCATCCGGGCAAAAGCTTTGCCGAATACGGTTTCGCTTCTTGTTTCAAAATAACCCGGCGCCGTGTCAAAATAATTGATTCCGCCCTGCGCGGCGGCTACCATCATGCCGATACATTCGTCATGATCGTCCACATTTTTAAACCTCATCCCGCCGAAGCCAAGAAGAGAAACTTTTTCCCCGGTCTGTCCGTATTCTCTGTAAATCATGTATTACCCCTTGCCGGAAAGTATAACAGAATACGGCGGCTTATGTGTAGTTGCTGAATTGACATTCCGGAGGTTACTCAAGGCTGTCCAGAATAAAAGGCGTTTCCTGATACACATAGTTCAGCCAGTTGTCAAAAAACAGGTTCGCGTGGGCGCGCCAGCGTACAACCGGCGTTTTGGACGGATCGTTATCGGGATAGTAGTTCTTCGGCATATCAATTTGCAGCCCTTTGGAAATATCCCTTCGGTATTCACGGTCAAGGGTAAGCTGGTCGTACTCAAGGTGTCCTGTAACGTATATTTCCCGTCCGCCGCGCGCGGTAACGATAAAAATACCTGTTTCCGGAGTTTCTGATAGAATTTTTAGGCGGGAATCTGCTGCGACGGCGCTTCTGCTGCATTCGGTGTGTCTTGACTGGGGAGCCAGAAATTCATCGTCAAACCCCCGGAATAAAACATGGTGATGTTCGTTTACCGAGTGCGGGAAAATACCGAAAAGTTTTTTTTTAAGCGGTTCTTTTGGAATATTGTAACGCCGGTAAAGGCCTGCCTGCGCTCCCCAGCAGATGTGCATTACGGAAAAAACATTTTTTTCCGAGTAATCGATAATACGGGCAAATTCATCCCAATAATCAACTTCCTCAAAAGGCAGGTTTTCCACAGGAGCGCCGGTTATAATTAATCCGTCGAACTTTACTTTCATGTTGATTATTTCTTCCGCGCTGATATAAAATTTTTCAAGATGTCCCGGCGGCGCGTTTTTTGACAAATGGCTTCCCATGTTGAGGAATGTAATGTCCACCTGCAGGGGACTGTTTCCCAAAAGCCGTAAAAGTTGAATTTCCGTTTCCATGGTAGTGGGCATAAGGTTGACTATGCCTACACGCAGGGGTCTTATGTCCTGATGTTCGGCGTAGTCGTCTGTTATTACAAAAACACGTTCCCGGGAAAGCGCTTCATAGGCAGGCAGAGCTTTTGGTATTTTTATCGGCATATTTAACTTTTATTATGTTTCACGGAAAATAGCAATGGATTTTCGGGAAGGACAGTCAGTTTTTTAAAACCGGTTATTTTTATTTTTTGGGAATATTTTATGTTTATTTTTTGAATATTAAGAAAAAATGGGCATATTTTCAGTTTTTTCTTGACAATACTAAAGACATAACAATAGAATTTCTAGGTACTGTAGTATTGGAGCAGCCGGTTAATTGGAAAAGATATTTGTTGTCGACGACAGTGATACAAATCTCTCAATGGCGGAAGCTGTATTGGAAGATCAATACAGCGTAATGACAATGCCGTCCGCCTTAAAAATGTTCTCTCTTCTTGAAAAGATAACGCCGGATTTGATTCTTCTTGACATAGAAATGCCGGATATGGACGGGTTTGAGGCTTTGAAAAAACTGAAAACCAACATCAAGTGGGATCATATTCCGGTAATTTTTCTTACAGGACGCAACGACCCGGCTGTTGAAGTGCGGGGTTTTGAATTGGGAGCGGTTGATTTTATTACAAAACCATTCTCCGCGCCCGTGCTTTTAAACCGCATAAGAACCCATCTTAACATTGACGGAATCATCCGCGAAAGAACGTCGATGCTTCACAGGCTTCAGAACAACATAGTATCGGTTCTTGCGGATATGGTTGAGAACCGCGATAAAGGAACGGGCGGGCATATCGAACGCACTTCACTTTACATGAAGATACTGATCGAGGGAATGAAAGCCTACAAAGTTTATGATGAAGAAATTGCCGGATGGGACGAAGACATAGTTATTTCATCTGCACGCATGCACGATTTGGGAAAAATATCGATCACGGACTTAATTATAAACAAGCCGGATAAACTTACTGAGACTGAATATGAAATGATGAAAACCCACGCGCTGGAAGGGGAGCGCATAATTGACAAGATTATCTCACGGACAGGCGAAGGGGAATTTTTGCATAATGCCAAATTGTTTGCGGGCAGCCATCATGAACGCTGGGACGGGAACGGTTATCCCCGCAGGCTTAAAGGGACTGAAATTCCGCTTCAGGGGCGCATAATGGCGATTGTTGACGTGTACGACGCGTTAGTTTCGGAAAGGCCGTACAAGAAAGCGTTATCTGACGAAGAGGCCGTACAGATAATAATGGAAAACGCGGGTACTCATTACGATCCGAAAATCGCCGAAGTATTTTATAAAGTAAAGGATTTGTTCAAGACGGTAAGGGCAGGCCTTTAATGCGTTCCTTTTTTAAAAAAATCTGGAACTTCATCACGCACTTGCAGGTGATGGCGGTGTTCCTCGCTTTTTTCCTGATGATGATTCTGAGCTACCGCTTTATGAGCGGAATTGAGCGCAGGCATTTATTAAAAGATATAAACAACGCAATGTCCAGCACGAATGATTATATTTTATCCGGGCTTTCCGAACCTGAGACAACATTAGGTGTCATTGCGGAAACGATACGCGGAATGCTTATCAGCGGGTACAACAGCGACGCAATCCATGAATATATCGGTTATATCAATAATTATATACGCTCGGGCGGCAACAGGCGCATGGAAGGCGCTCTGGGCTGTTACGGCATTTTTGACGTTTTCGGCGGGGAACTTATGACCGGCGACGATTCGTGGACGCCGCCTGAAGGCCTTGATATCAAAAGCCGTCCGTGGTATAAAGCCGCTGTTGAAGCGGCCGGCAAGACGGTATTTACACAGCCGTATATTGACCTGTATTCCAATGAAATTTCCGTTTCATTTTCCCGCCGAATTTTTGACAAAGAAGGAAATCCGCTTGGCGTAATCGGCCTTGATGTTGCGATCAGCAGCATAATGGACTTCGCCGTAAATACATATATTCCCGCGAACAGCTATTGGGTTCTTTTTGACAGCGACCTTAAAGTAATTTCCCATCCTCAGATTTCGTCTTTGGGAAAGCATTTGTCGCAGATGAATGACGGTGACGCCCTTCTGGACATTTTATTGCACGGCAGGGAAGTTTCCGAGCGAAGGGCAAAAGATTACAACGGCAATGATTCGATTATTTTTATGCGCCGGCTTGATAACGGCTGGTATCTGGCTATCATAAGTTATTCGAATATTTATTACAGAAGCGTAAGGGAAATCGGATTCATAATCTCGTTATTGGGTTTGACGCTGGCTGTGTCATTAAGCTTAATACTGTTAAGCATTATCGCAAGCAAAAAGAAAACGGAAGAGCGCGTACAGATAATGCTTGACGCCACTCCGCTTGCAGCCAATTTCTGGAACAGTGATTTTAAGAACGTTGAATGTAATCAGGAAGCTGTAAAGCTGTTTGAATTGTCAAGCAAAAAAGAGTATCTTGAAAAATTTTTAACTTTTTCGCCCGAATACCAGCCTGACGGGAAGCTGTCTTCCGAAAAAGGCGTTGAATGCCTGAAAAAAGCCTTTGATGAGGGATATTTATGCTTTGAATGGCTGCACCGGAATAATAACGGTGAATTAATTCCGTGCGAAGTTACGCTTGTGCGCCTTGTATACAGAAATGAAAATATTTTATGCGGATATACCCGCGATTTGCGTGAGCTGAAATCCATCATGGCAAAGATGCGCGAAGCTGACGAATGTACGCAGGTTCTGTTTGACGCAACGCCTCTTGGTTGTTTTATGGTAGACAATCATTTCAGGATACTTGAATGCAATAACGATATAGTAAGGCTGTTTGATTTATATGACAAACAGGTTTTTTTGGACAGAATAGGCGAACTGTTGCCCGAATTTCAGCCTTCAGGAGACATTTCCACGGATAAGCTTATCCGCTATATAAACGAAACTTTTGATGAAGGTTACCGGCGTTTTGAATGGATTTTCCAAAAACTGAACGGAGAAAAAATCCCGACAGATATTATTCTTGTGCGGGTTAAATACAGGGGCATGTACGCCGTGGCGGGATATATCATGGATTTAAGGGAAACAAAAACCATGATAGGAAAAATTAAAGAAGCCGAAGAACGCGTAATGATGATGTTAGACGCAACTCCTTTGGGAATAACGATGTGGAATGAGGACCTCACTCTTTTGGATTTTAACTATGAAATGGCGCGGGTTGTGGGAATATACAGCAAACAGGAATACCGTGAGAAATTCGTACAGACGCTTCCGGAATACCAGCCGGACGGCAGAAAATCCATGGAAAGACTTACGGAATTCATCGCCTGCGCGTTCAAAGACGGGAATGCCATGATGAACTGGAGTCACAACACAATAGACGGAGAAGCGCTGTTTTTTGAGGCTATAGCTGTCCGCCTGATGTACAAGGATAAACCTGTTGTTGTTGTATACTGCCGTGATATGCGGGAACTTAACGCCGCGATAGCCAAAATACGCGAAGCTGACGAATGTACGCATGTTTTGTTTGACGCAACGCCTCTTAGCTGCTTTATGATTGACAATGCCAACAGAATTCTGGAATGTAACCAGGAAATAGTAAGAATGTTCGGGCTGTCGGATAAAAAAGAGTATATTGACGGATTTTTTAATTTCTTCCCCGAATACCAGTCTTCTGGCGAATTGTCCAGAGAGAAAATAACAAAACATATTTATGAAGCGTTTGATGAAGGGTACTGCAATTTTGAGTTTATACACCAAAAACCTGACGGAGAGCAAATCCCTACGGAAGTCTCTCTTGTACGCGTAAAGTACAAAGGCGTATACGCCGTTGCAGGCTATATTAGGGATTTAAGAGAGCTAAAGACAATGATTGCCGAAATGCACAGGGCGGAAATAGCTGAAGAGAGCAACAAGGCAAAGACCGAATTCCTTGCAAAGATGAGCCATGAAATCAGAACGCCTATGAATGCGATTTTGGGTATAACGGAAATCCAATTGCAGGACAGCACCCTTTCGCTTGTACAGAGGGAGGCGCTTGAAAGAATCTACAATTCCGGAGATTTGCTTCTCGGCATAATTAACGACATACTTGACTTGTCAAAAATAGAAGCCGGAAAACTTGAACTCAGTAAAATTCAATATGATATTGCAAGCCTGATTCACGATATTGTTAAATTGAATGTAATCCGTTACGAAAGCAAGCCGATTGAAATTAAGCTGAATGTCAGCGAAGACATTCCTACACTGCTTGTCGGAGACGAGCTTCGCATAAAGCAGATATTGAATAACCTTCTTTCCAACGCGTTTAAATATACCAATGAAGGCCAGATAGAACTTACATTCCTCACGGAAGACGTAAGCGGCAATTCTCTTACGCTTGTCATTCAGGTCAGCGACACCGGACAGGGTATGACGGCGGAACAGTTAAAAAAAATCGGAGACAAGTATTCCCGCTTCAATATGGAAAGCAACAGAAGTACCGAAGGCACCGGGCTCGGCATGAATATTACGCGCAACTTAATTCAGCTGATGAACGGTAAAATTCAAATAGAAAGCGCTGTTGGAGTCGGCTCTACTTTTACAGTGCGCCTGCCTCAGGGCTGTTCGGACCCAAGCCCGATAGGCAAAGAGCTTGCCGAAAACCTTATGAAGTTAAACCTTAAAAACACGGCTAAAGTGAGGAATTTGCAGATACAGCAGGACTATATGCCCTACGGCCGTGTTTTGGTTGTAGACGACGTGGAGACAAATCTCTATGTGGCGCGGGGGCTTATGTCCTCCTATGGGTTGACAATTGACACTGTATTAAGCGGATTTGACGCTATAGATAAAATACGGGTAGGCGAAACGTATGACATAATCTTTATGGATCACATGATGCCGAGAATGGACGGAATAGAAACGGCCAATATTATCCGCAGCATCGGCTATTCACAGCCGATTGTAGCGTTAACTGCAAATGCAATTTCAGGACAGGCGGAAATGTTCCTTAACAACGGATTCGACGATTTCATTTCCAAACCCATTGATATCCGCCAATTAAACATTGTGTTGAACAGGTTCATACGCGACAAACAGCCGCCTGAAGTAATAGAAGAAGCGCGCCTTAAGAAAAATTATTTGTACGCTTCAGGCAGGCACAGTTTGGCGGTTGATCCTCAGTTGTCGGAATTTTTTGTCCGCGACGCGCAAAAAGCCGCGGGACTTCTGAAAGCTATTTATGAAAACAATTGCCGCAGAACCGACGATATTTCGTCTTTCATTATAAATATTCACTCCATGAAAAGCGCTTTGGCGAATATCGGTGAAAACGAATTGTCAGAAAAAGCCGCAAAATTGGAACAGGCGGGACGCAGTCAGAATGTCGATGTGATTCTGTCCGCTCTTCCCGAATTCCTTGCCTCTCTGTACAAAGTGATTGATAAACTTAAACCGTCCGAAGACGACGATATTCAGGAAAATGCCGACGCGGACAGCGCGGATATGGATTATTTAAAGGAAAAATTGGCAATAATTCTAAACGCCTGCGAATCTTTTGATAAAAAAACGGCGAAAGACGCTTTGTCGGCACTAAAATTAAAACAATGGCCGAAAAAAATAAGGGAACAGTTAAGCGATATTACGGAACGCCTTCTGCACAGTGAATTTGATGAGGCCGTTTCAATTACAAAAGAAATATCCTATTGACAACTTTTAATAAAAACGCTAAATTATAGACAGTATAGTTTTTCATTTAAAAAAGGGCTCTAAAGAGGCCCTTTTTTTTGTAGTCTGCCTGTCCTGAATACGGAAAAGACTGACAGTAAGGGGTAAGATGTGCTGCAAACCGTAAAAGACGCTGAAAATAATGAAACGGCTTCTTTGCGGCGGCAGTTGGAAGATGTACTTAAAGGGATGGGTTTTTGCCTTATTGAATTGACTGTCTCAAGGCATCGTTCAAGCGTGCAGGTTAGGGCGGTAATTTATAATGGGGCAGGCATCGGTACGGATGACTGTACAAAGGTACACCGTACTATTATGCCAAGACTGGAATTGGCCTTTGGCGGGAGCGATATTTACCTTGAAGTATCTTCTCCCGGAATAGACAGGCTGATTAAGGATGTCTGTGAATTTCCCCATTATTTGGGCAGGGGAGTGCGGTGTTACCGTACCGACATTTCAGACTGGACGGCGGGAATCCTGGAATCCGCCGATGAAAAAGGAATTGTTTTAAAGAAAAAAGAAGGGATTGAAAAACTGGAATTTGACATTATAGCCAAAGCGCGGCTTGCGGATTTAAATTGATTGCTCCGGCAATTGTAGAGCGGGCGGCTTAATGACAGGCTATCGTAATTCTGCACAGGAGGTATAAGTTGGGAACAGATATGTCGCAGGCAATACGCCAGTTAAATCAGGATAAAGGCATTCCTGAAGAACTGATATTGCGTACCATCGAAGATACGCTTATTGCCGCATATAAACACCGTTTTGGCAACGCAGATAACGCGGTTGTAAAATTTGACGAAGAAAATCTGGAAGTTTCAATTTTTGCGAAAAAAAAGATAGTGGAACAGGATGACGTATACGATCCTGTTACCGAAATTGATCTGGGAGAAGCAAGAGAGTTAAATCCTGACGCCGAAGTGGGCGATGAAATACTTGTTGAAATTGATCCAAAGCAATTTGACCGTATAGCTGTTCAAAGCGCAAAACAGAAAGCGCACCAGACGATCAGGGATATTCAAAAAGACAGCCTTCATTCCGAATATAAGGATAAAGAAGGAGAAATAATAATCGGCTATTACCAGCGTGAGCGTAACGGGACAATTTATGTAGACCTAGGGAAAATAGAAGGCATACTTCCGAAAAAATATCAGTCTCCAAGGGAAATTTACCATGTAAACGACAGAATAAAAGCTCTTATTGCGGAAGTAAAAAAAGATCAGTCGGGGCTTCAGATAGTGCTGTCAAGAACGCACACCGAATTTGTACGGACAATTTTTGAACTGGAAGTTCCGGAAATATACGACAAAACTGTCGAGATACATAAAATTGTCCGTGAACCGGGTTTTCGCACTAAACTTGCGGTATATTCTAACCGTGAGGATGTTGATCCTGTCGGCGCGTGCGTAGGGCTTAAAGGCGTGCGCATTCAGGCGGTTATCAAGGAACTTGAAGGTGAAAAGATCGACATTCTTAAATACGATCCCGATCCGAGGCGTTTTATTAAAAACGCTCTCTCTCCTGCGGAAGTGCGCGATGTAATAATCCTTGATGAAGGCAAACATCAGGCTCTTGCCGTGGTCAGCGACAACATGCTGTCGCTTGCAATCGGCAAGCAGGGGCTTAACGTGCGGCTTGCGAACAGGCTTGTGGACTGGAACATTGACGTAAAGACTGAAACTCAATTTTCGGAGATGGACATTGCCGCAGAATCGCGCCGCGCGGTTTCGCAGCTTTTCGGAGACGCGGATTCCTACGACGACGAAATATCCCGTATCAGCGAACTTCCCGGAGTTGACGCGAGGATTGCGAAAACGCTGCTTGATAACGGAATAGACCTTATTGAAGATTTCCTTGTTTTAAGCAAAGAGGAAACGGAAGCCAAAGGGCTGTCATCCGGCGAACTTGAGGAACTTCGCAAACTTATAGAAGAACATGTTGAAATTGTGGAAGAAGAAGAGGAATATGAAGAAGGACAGGGAGAAAAACCGGCGGAAGAGGAAAGCGAAGACGGTCAGGATGCCGAGGAATATGTATGTCCTGAATGCGGCGCTAAAATAACAGTAGACATGACTACTTGCCCAAGCTGCGGCATTGGCTTGAGTTTTGAATACGAAGAAGAGGAATAAAAAAGGAAAATTATGGCGGAAGAATCTGACAATAACAAAAAACCAAAAGCTGCTCCATTGATTAAGCATCCTCAAAATGATGAAAATCACACGGTGAAAACAGGCGAAGGCGAGCGCCGTAAAGTCAAAGTTGTAATGAAAAAACCGCCCGCTCAAAGCGCGAAAAAAAATCAACCGAAAATAGTTGTCAGTTCTCCTCCCAATAAAACGGTTCATGCCCCAAAAACAGAACAGGACGAAGGCGAGCCTAATAAAGAAAACGATAAAAAACCGTTAAGAGATAAAAACGCCGAAAGCCCTCATATAAGTTCATTGCCCATTCCCCAGCGTCCTGCCGCTGCCGCGGGAAGAGTAGGGGGAAAACTTGTCGGGAAACAGCCGTTTTCTGCCCAGCGTCCTGCCCGTCCCCAGACGCGCGGAAATAAACCGGGCGATTCCGCCGCGCCTAACAGAGGCGGTTTCGGGCAGCGTCCTTCCGGACAGGGCGGCAAGAGCGGCTTTGTTCCCAAAGGGGGAGCCGGCAAACAGGGTTTCGGCGGTTTTCAACGACAGGGCGGCGGACGCCCAACGGGGACGCCCGCTGCTGAAATAATTCCCGAAGGAAAGGGTCCCGCCAAGCGGAAATTTATCGCCAAAAAACCTGTATACAACCGCAAGGAAAAAGAACTTGAAATGGAGGAAAAACTCCTCCAGACAAAGAAAAAGATCACCCATATAGCGAACCCTGTTCCCAAATCCATCGACATAATGGAAGTCATTTCGGTTTCTGAGCTTGCCAGAAAAATGAATTTAAAGGCTTCCGACCTGATACAAAAATTGATGAGCATGGGACAGATGGTTACGATCAACCAGCAGATCGACGCCGATACCGCAACCATCCTTGCCGCTGAATTCGGCGCGGACGTTAAAATAATAAGCCTTTATGACGAGACTGTAATCGAAACTGTTTCGGATGAAAACGCCGTAATGCTGCCGAGGCCTCCGGTCGTTACCGTTATGGGACATGTTGATCACGGAAAGACGAAATTGCTGGACGCAATCCGCAAGGCCGATGTTGTTTCGGGCGAATTCGGCGGAATAACGCAGCATATCGGCGCGTACATGGTGGAAACGCCGCACGGCAGCATAACTTTTCTGGATACTCCGGGCCACGAGGCTTTCACCAGAATGAGGGCGCGGGGAGCGCAGATAACCGATATTGTAGTGCTTGTTGTCGCGGCGGATGACGGAGTAATGCCGCAAACAATAGAAGCTATCAATCACGCAAAGGACGCGGACGTTCCCATTATTGTCGCGGTAAACAAGATCGACAAGCCGGAAGCTAACCCAGACAGGGTAAAAAGCCAGCTTTCCGATCTGGGACTTATGCCGGAAGACTGGGGCGGACAGACAATGTTTGTGGAGCTTTCGGCCCTGCAAAAAACCGGCATCGATAAACTTATTGAGGCAATACTGCTTGAATCCGAACTTTTGGATTTAAAGGCGAATTTCCAGCACAGCGCTGAAGGAAAAATTCTTGAGTCAAAAGTTGATCACGGAAGAGGCATTGTCGCCACAGTGATGATAGAAAGGGGAACTCTTTCCATAGGCGATTCGTTTGTCGCGGGCGTATGGCCGGGCAGAGTCCGCGCGATTTTCAGCGACAAGGGAGAAAAAATAAACAAAGCGACTCCTTCAATGCCTGTGGAAGTTCTGGGCTTTGAAGGCATTCCCAATGCCGGGGACCCGCTTCAGGTTGTACCGGATGAAAAGAAAGCGAGGGAATTTTCTTCAAAACGCCAGGAATTAAAACGTTTTGAAGACGCGAAGACTATAAAAAAGATAACCATGGAAAATATCCATGACATGATAAATGACGGCGCAATTCAGGAATTAAAAGTAATAATTAAAGCCGACGTACAAGGTTCGGCGGAAGCGCTGAAATCAAGCCTTGAAAAACTTTCCACAAAGGAAATACGGCTTCATGTCATACAGGCGCTTCCGGGTCCGGTTAACGAGGGCGACGTAGACCTTGCAATTGCATCTAACGCCATTATCATCAGCTTTAACGTGCGTCCGCTGCCGAAAGCTAAAACCCTTGCCGAACAGGAAAAGGTGGATATAAGGAAATACAATATTATCTACAGGGCTGTCGAGGAAATAAGGCAGGCAATGGAAGGAATGTTAAAACCCGACACAAAAGAAGAAGTAATCGCCACAGTGGAAGTGCGGGATACGTTCAAAGTTCCGAAGATTGGCGTTATAGCGGGCTGTTATGTGCTGACAGGAACCGTCAGGCGTAACTGCACGGTTAACGTGATAAGGGATCAAATCGTTATTCACAGCGGAAAAATCGCGTCGTTAAAACGCTTTAAGGACGACGCGCGCGAGGTAGCCGCCGGATATGAGTGCGGCATCGGGCTTGACGGTTTTGACGATATAAAGACGGGCGATCTGTTTGAAGTTATCGAAATTGTCGAAATCGCGCGGAAATTAAGTTCTTCTTAATATGTCAAATTTCCGTACCGAGCGGCTGGGCCAGGTTATCAGGGAAAAAATAGGCGCTCTCATTCTGGAAGGCAGAATAAAGGACAACAGGGTTAATTCTTTTCTTTCAATAACAAATATTGAAGTGTCGGGCGATCTTTCATACGCGGATGTCCATGTTTCGGATATACGCGGCAAAAAAGCCGAAAGAGGAGTTGAGGGGCTTCAAAGCGCGGCGGGATTTATTCAGTCCCAGCTCGGCTCCGCGATGCATATAAGAAAAATTCCCAAATTGCGTTTTCACGCGGATACAAGCATAAGCGAAGGATTTGACATAATAAAAAAAATAGAGGAACTTGTTGGAACTGAAGACAAAAACGGCGCTCTCGGGACTGATACTGCTGAATAAAAAGCCCGGCGTTACTTCTTTTGAAGCGTTAGGCGAAATCAAGCGCGCGCTCGGGACCGGGAAAGTCGGCCACACCGGCACTTTGGACAAGTTCGCCTGCGGGCTTTTGGTAATTCTTGCCGGAAGGGCTTTGAAATTAAGCCCGTGGTTTTCACATTGCGATAAAAAATATGTCGGTAAAATACGCTTCGGCGAAGAGACGGATACCCTTGATCCCGAAGGCAAGAAAACCGCGCATGCCCCGCCGCCTTTGCGCGAAGACGTGGAAAAGGCGCTTCCTCAATTTACAGGAGATATTTTACAGGCCCCTCCAGAATATTCTGCAATTCATGTAAACGGAAAAAGGGCTTCCGATCTTGCCCGCAAAGGCCAAATGCCGGAAATGAAAAAACGTCCGGTAACAGTTTACAGACTTGAACTGCGCGGTTGGCAGCCGCCTTACGCAGAAATTTTCGTACACTGTTCAAGCGGCACTTATATCCGTTCCCTTGCGCGGGACATAGCTCTCGCCGCGGGAAGCAGGGCGTACCTTTGCGAGCTTACGCGTACGCAGGTCGCGGGTTTTACGCTGGAAGACGCGGAGGGAACCCAGAACGAACAGCCGGACCGCTTCTCGCCGCTGCCGATTACAAAGCAGGTAATAAACGCGCTTAACCTTCCATGGTTCGACATAGCGCATGATGAAACGGAAAAAATCATTCACGGCAAGCCTCTTGAGCCAATACTGGAAGGGAAACCGTTTTTCTCACAAGGTGAAGTTTCGCCTGTGGGAGAAGGGGATTTTTCTGCGGCTGTTTTTGACGGACAAACGCTTGCCGCCGTTGTAGAAAGAGCTGACGGCAAATGGAATTACAGGTGCGTGTTATTAACTGACGCTTAAAAAAAACGGCAAAGTGTAATATAATAACAGTTAATTTTGGAGGATTATATGGCGCGTATGAGGGGGATAAACATGGGCGGCTGGCTCAGCCAGATTGACGCCATTCAGGAAAAAGACCCCGACAAATTTCCCGGAACAGACAAACACATGGAGACGTTCATAAAAGAAGCCGATTTTGCAAATGTAAAATCGTGGGGTTTTGATCATGTGCGAATTCCCGTCGACTCGTACCTCTTTTTTACAGATGATGAAAAACCTTTAGAAAACCGTTTTCTTTACCTAGATAAAGCTGTGGAATTGGCGCGGCAAAACGGGCTTAAATTAATACTCGATCTGCACGAGTGTCCTGGGCACGATTTTTCCGAAGTAACCAAAAGCCCCGTTCAAAAACTCTTTGACAATGACGACACATATATTAAAAAAACCGAAAAAATCTGGGCTTTTCTTGCCGAACGTTACGGGCAAAAAGATCACGTGCTTTTTGAAACGCTTAATGAACCTGTAGCTCCAACTCCCGAAATTTGGAACGGCGTGAAAGACAGACTCTGCCGCGAAATACGAAATAAAGCCCCGAAATCGACAATAATCACAGGTTCAAATATGTGGAACTGGCCCAGCACTTTTAATTCTCTCACTCCGTTTGAGGACGGCAATGTAATTTACAGCGTCCATTTTTACGAGCCTCTGCTTTTTACCCACCAGAATGCGCCGTGGATAAAAAATCCCGAAATCAAGGCTGTAAGAACTTATCCCTGCGATTACGGGCCTGGTTTTGTCCGCAAATACGGTCTTACAATGTCGGCGGGCGTATGGGACAGGCAGCGGCTTGTCAAAGAGTTCGAGCCCGTGAACGAATTCAGGAAAAAGTACAACGCGCAGGTAATTTGCAATGAATTCGGAGTGTATACGCCTGTAGAACTGCAAGCCCAATTACGCTGGTATGACGATTTGCTTTCAGTCCTTAGTGAAATGGAGATCGGTTTTTCGTACTGGAACTACAAAAACCTCGATTTCGGAATAATTTCCGTAGGGGAAAAACTGCATGAAAATCTTCCTCAGTACAACAACAGCGAAAGGATTAACAATCCGGTACTTGACGTTCTAAGAAAATATTAAGGTTGTCGAAAAATGCGCTGGCTGATTTCTTTCCCCATAGCATTAATTGTTTTTTTCGGCGTCTGTTTTTACATAGGTAAAAATTTATTAATTTTTATCCGCTGTTTTTACCCGAACATGAAAATCGCCGTTTTCTGGATTTGTTTTGCTTTTATATGCGCCGCTCCGTTTTTTGTCAATTTTCTGCCGTTCAAACTGAATTTTTTGCGCATAACAGGTTCGTATTGGATGGCGGTAATTATGTACCTGTTAATGCTTTTTGCATTGTCTGATTTTGCAAGGCTTGTACTGTTTCTTGCGGGAAAGAGAAGTGCAAACATCGGCCTTTACACTGTATCGGCGGCATTAGCCCTGTGCGTTATCCTGCTTGTTTACGGTTCGCTGCACGCGCGTTCGGTTAAAACGGAAAACTACTCCGTCGCTTTACCCGGAAAAGGCGGCGGTATTCGCGTAACGTTAATTTCAGATACGCACATAGGCTCTTCAATAGGAAAAGCGCATATAGGCAGGATTGTAAAAGCGGTAAACCGGACCGAACCTGACATGGTTTGCATTGCGGGAGACGTTTTTGACGGAAATATTGACATTATAAGCGATCTTGAAGGCGTTATTGAACAGCTGAAATTATTAAAAGCGCCGTTAGGCGTATACGCCTGCCTCGGCAACCACGATGTTGACAGGCAGAGTATAAGCGGCGGCAGTACGGAACGGATTACGGAAATTCTTAAGAAAGCCGGTATTACAGTACTGCAGGATGATGTTTTTCAGATAAGGGAAGGCTTGTTTGTCGCGGGCCGAAAGGACGCCCGTCCTATCGGCATGAACGCGCAGAGGGAAAAAGCGCAGGATTTGCTTGCCGGTACAGAGGGTACAATCATCATGCTGGATCACCAGCCGACACAGTTTGCGCAGAACGAACAGGCGGGAGTTGAGCTTCTTCTTTGCGGACATACGCATAAGGGGCAGGTTTTTCCGGCAAACATCATTACGCGCTTTATTTACGGGAAAGCGGGGGCTGTCCATTACGGTTATTGGAAAGGACGGACAATGCAGGCGGTCGTTACATCAGGCGCGGGTTTTTGGGGGCCGCCAGTCAGGATCGGCACTAACAGCGAAATAGCTGTAATTAATATTGAATTTATGCAATAATAAACCAATAAGGAGACAGTATGCGGTTTAATAATTTTGATAAAACAGCCGTTTTTAAAAAACTGGAAGAACAGGCAAAGGAAGTTATAATCCTTAAAAATTCTCTTGACGCAAAGAGGGTAGAGCAGTGCGTTGTTCCGATGGCAGCCGGCCTTAAATATTCATGGGCGGCAAAGGCGGTAAGCGATCATACCGTAAAATTGCTGCAGGAACTTGCGGATGAACAGGAACTTATCGAAAAATACAAAGCGCTCCTTAACGGAGAGATGATGAATACGGGAGAAAAACGAAAAGTTCTTCACCATCTTTCGCGCGGAGAACAGGGACAGCCTGTAATTGAAGACGGAAAAAATATCGGTGATTTTTACCGCAAGGAACTTGACAGGTTCTGTGATTTCGCCTCCGCCGTCCACAGCGGCAAGTACAAAGGATCAACCGGCAGGGATTTTACCACCGTTGTGCAAATAGGAATAGGCGGATCAGACCTTGGCCCGCGCGCCATGTACCTTGCCCTTGAAAACTGGGCTGTCTCGGAAGGAAAGAAAAAACTTGACGCAAAGTTTATCTCCAACGTTGACCCGGACGACGCGTCCGCCGTTATTGCATCATGTACTCTTGAGAAATGCCTTTTTATACTTGTTTCCAAAAGCGGCACGACGCAGGAAACTCTTGCAAACGAGCTTTTTGTCAAAGACAAGCTCGTAAAAGCGGGCCTTGATCCTAGCAGACACATGATTGCCGTTACAAGCGAAACAAGCCCGCTGGCGAAAAATCCGGCGTATCTTGATTCTTTTTACATTGACGACTATATCGGAGGGCGTTATTCGTCATCATCGGCTGTCGGCGGCTGCGTTCTCTCTCTTGCTTTCGGTCCGCAAACGTTCAGGGAATTTCTTGAAGGAGCGGCGCAGGCCGATAAAACGGCGCTTGAGGCTGACATCCTTAAAAACGCAGCCCTTCTTGACGCGCTCATCGGAGTCTGGGAGCGGAACTTTCTGTGTTATCCGTATACTGCGGTTCTGCCGTACAGTCAGGCTTTATCACGTTTTCCGGCGCACCTGCAGCAGATGGACATGGAATCAAACGGAAAGCGCGTGAACCGCGCGGGAGAAAGCATAAATTACAGTACGGGCCCCGTTATTTTCGGAGAGCCGGGAACAAACGGACAGCATTCATTTTATCAACTGCTTCATCAGGGGACATCCGTCATTCCGCTTCAATTTATCGGGTTTTTTGAAAGCCAGAAGGGCGACGACGTAAATGTTGACGGTTCTGTCAGTCAGACAAAATTAAAGGCAAACCTTGCGGCCCAAATTGTCGCGTTCGCTAAAGGACAGGACAGCGGCGATAAAAACAAAGAGTTCCCCGGCGGACGTCCGTCAAGCCTGATTTACGGGAAACGGCTGACGCCTGCCGTTTTGGGAAGCCTTCTTGCTCATTTTGAAAACAAGGTGATGTTTCAGGGGTTTGTGTGGAATGTTAACAGTTTTGATCAGGAGGGAGTGCAGTTGGGCAAAATCCTGACAAAGAAGGTTCTTTCAGGCAATTACGGAGACGGCGCTCTGGAAGCGTACAGCAAAATTCTTCTGGGAGTTTAAATGGCGCATAACTCGACCATGAAATTGACTGTAAGATCAAAATACTGAGGCGTAAGACGGGAGGGAGTATCGCCCGCGTTGTTAAGGTTTTTCCATGTCATCGGAAGGTTGCGCCTCTGCGGTGAATTTTTTATTTCTCCTGATATGAGCAATTTTGTAAAGTCAGGCTGTTTCCGCAGAATTTCTTCATACTGAGACGCTTCTTCGGACGGAAGCACGGTAATTGTCTGCACAGCGTAACCCGCGCGCAAGAAACCCATGTCGTCGCAGAAAGGGGCGGGAGCGACCATATATTTTTCAAGGCGCAGAAGATGGGCGGTTTTAAGGACGTGGTTTCTTAGATTCTGTATGTCATTTTTTATTTTTTGGACATTCGGACTTGCGCTTTTTGCCAAAACGGAGTCTGTCAAATTGGAAAAAATAAAAGTATCCCCGATTCCGCACGCGTCAAAATTGAAAATTTTCGATTTCTCATGCCCCCATGTCTTCAGCTTCTGCGCAAGAGTGAATGACCCTTGAGATTCAAAATTTTCTCCCGCGTTAAGTTCTTCCTTGTCGGTAAAAATTATCATCCAGTTGTTAAGGCCGCGCTGGGTCAGGATTGTCGCCGCGCGCAGAAGGTGAAATACCGCGATACTGTTGTCGTTGGCTCCCGGGCTCCCCTCTACGCGATCATAATGAGCCACGAGCATATAGGGGCTTTCTCCCTGAAAAGGCAAAGCGCTTCCCAAAGGAAGAGGTATTTTTCTGCTCGGCGGGAAAATAAAGATGTGCCTGTTTCCGCTTACCGAGATCACCAATGAGTTTAGTTTCATTTTTTCTATGGTGGCTAAAAGCGTCTTATAACGGTCAACTTTTAACGCGATAAAATAATTAAAGCGGTCATACGGGCTTTGTTTTGTCCAGTCAATATCGCGTGTATCTTTCATTATTAATTCAATCTCACGGCTTTATAATAAGTTGACGGGGAACACAACTCCTGCTGCGCGTTAATAATGTCAAGCTCAATAAGAGCCGTTTCGCCTTTGTCTTTATATTTATTATAACTGATTTCCAGAATGCGGTAAACGGAAGACGTACACAATTCGAGAGTCTTTTTAAGGTCATTTGTTTCAAGATACCGTGACAGGAAAACGGCCGTAGTCATGTCCCCGGTGCCCGCGACTCCTTTTCCAAGCGGTATTTCGGGAGTTGTAACTTTGTATATTTCTTTTTTATCGGAGGCCAGCATGCTTAACTCTCCGTCTTTTTCGCGGAAACTTGTTACAAGCACTACAGAGGGCCCGGTTTCATGCAGGATATTTACGGCTTTTTTTGCGTCTTCGGTATTTTTTATTGTTATTCCTGTTATAGCTTCAAGTTCAAACTGGTTTGGAGTTACAATGTCCGCAGCCGGTAAAAGAACTTTTTTAAAAATATCGGGAATATCCGGTTTTACATAAAAACCTCTTCCAACATCGCCCATTACAGGATCACAGCAGTAAAGCGCTTTGGGGTTTTTATTTTTTACCTTGCCTACGGCCTCTGTAATCGCGGCGCTTACGGACGCGTCCCCAAGATAGCCGGATAGGACGGCTTCGCAGTTTCCAAGAACGCCTCTGTCCTCAACGCCTGTAATAAGTTCCTGCGCAAACTCTCCGCCAAGCGCCTTGCCTTTCCATGAGCCGTAGCCCGTATGGTTGGAAAATTCCACCGTGTTAACGGCCCAAACTTCCCTGCCAAGACGCTGGAGCGGAAAGACTGCGACCGTGTTACCGGCATATCCGTAAACAACATGAGACTGTATTGATAAAACCGCCATTATGTACTCCGTTCAACGCGAAAGATTCTGCTGACCAGTAAAGCCAATAATCTGAAAAAGCTGCCCTGGCTTTGTCCGTATTTCTTTGAAAAATCTCCTGCGGCTTTTGACAGGGAATATTTTCCGTATTTTTTCTTTAAAAAATCCCAATGTTTGATAATCCAGACATAAAGGTCGGCTTCCGTCCTTCCGGGAAAATTGGCAAGAAGCCACTGTTCCTTGATTATTTCAATAACCGGATTATATACATTGTTGTACCATGAAACAAGGGCTTCGCTGAATTGAATTTCCTCTTTCTTGTTTTCATTTAAATAGTATTTATGAACAAGTATATGGTTGTAAATTACGTCATAACGGCCCGGCGAGCTGAAATTTAAACCGTAATAATTTGTAAGTTCGCCGAAACCGGTTTTTTCATAAAAAATGTTTTTTTCGTATTCAATAAGCGATTCCCGCAGTTCATCGGCTGTCATCAAAGGATTAATATTTATTTCCGTAGTAAGGCTTGTAACTACCGCGTCAATAAATTCAACTCCCTGCGCTTTTGCGACAGACACGCGGTGATTTCCGTCACGGACAAAATAAACGCCGCCGATTTCGTATAACTGGATTGCCGGCAGAATAATGTCTTTAATATGGGCTTCGTCTACTCTCTGCCACCGATAGCGCAGGTGTTCTTTTTTCGGAAGAAAAAATTTGTTAAAGTCATGATAACGCCCTTCGCTTCCAACGATCATATTTATAGGCACTGTCTGGCTTCCCCTGTAAACTTCATTTTTTGGTTTTAAGATGTCTTTTACGTCATTGAAAGAAAGAAGTTTATCGCGGTCGGTATTTAGAAAGTTCTGGATTTGAAAAAAAATCGCCTTTGTTCTGGCCTGTGAAAAATCATAAGAAGCCTGCTGAGATACGCTGTCAATCTGCATTTTAATCTCCCAAATTAATTACATAATGGCTGTACGCGTTTATTATAGTGGTATTTTCCCATTTTGTTAAACGGACATCAGACAAATCGTACAAATGAATATGTCCGTGAATAAGATACTTTGGTTTGAACACCTTCATGAACCAAAGGTATGATTTAAACCCCCAATGGCATTTGTCGTTTTTGTCATGAATGCCTTTGGGAGGCGCATGCGTAAGAAGAATATCCAGATACCTGCCGTGAAAAATCTTGTTCCAAAACAATTTGGGAACAAGTTTAAATATTTCAAGGTACATTTCAAAATCGGTAAACTGATTGACGCCGTTGTTGTATTTCATGGAGCCTCCAAGCCCCGCTAAAATGAATTTTCCCGTGTTTTTTACGTTTGATCCAAGATGGACAGCCCCGCATCCGTGGTATTCGCCGTAATTCAATGCAAGAGGAGAGTTCCATAACTGTTTGTAATGCTTAAGCTCCTCGGTATTGTGGTTTCCAAAGACAAAAAACGACGGTTTATTCAGGTTTGAGATGATAAAATCCAGGTAATCAAGGGGCAAATCCCCCGCCGAAAGTATCATATCGACATCTCCGAAACGCTCTTTTATGGACGGAGTGTAAACAATCGGGTCTATATGGTCGGAAACACACAGTATTTTCAAAAGGAAACCTTTGTTTTTTACAAAAATTTTACAAAATGTTCAAACTTTTGCCTCTGATTTACAAAGAACTTTTTGTCGATATATTGTATATTATAAGGTATAGTTTTCTTTGTAATCTTATTTTAACAGGTTTTTTTTATATTAGGAAGGAAAAGTTTTGAAAAACATGGCAAAGGTATGCGGATTACTGTTATTAGCCTCTTTGTGCTGGGGACAGTCAAATTTTGCCAGGGGAGAAGAGCTTTTAATGCAGAATCAGCCCGCGCAGGCGGCTCCCTTCCTTGAAAGCGCCCTTGCCGATGAACCTGCCCGGGGCGCGGTATATCTGTACCTTGGCGTTGTTTATGAACAGCTTGGAAGGACTGACGAAGCTATCGCGCTTTACAGGCGGTTTCTTCCGTCAGCGGGAAATCTTTCGGCAAATGTCGCAAATAATCTGGGAAATGTCTATTTTCAAAGAGGAAATACTGATGAAGCCGAAAGGTTTTATACACAGGCTATCGGGTTTGATTCTGTATTCTCAAAAGCGTATTTAGGGAGGGCAAACACGCGGCTGAAAGCGGGAAACCTTAACAATGCGGTTTCTGATTATGAACAGTACCTTATGCTGGAGCCGCTTTCTTCTCAGAGGGCAAATATTGAAAATTTAGTCAGTTTGATCAAAACGGAATTTGCCGCCGAAGAGGTCAGAAAGAAATTGGCTGAGGAAGAAGGACGCAGAATCGCGGAAGAAAGGCAGAAACTGCTGGAATCGGTTTCCGCGTCTTTACAATCGGCTGCCGATTCAAGCAAGGGCATATCTTCCGGCGCTGAGAGCGTGGAAAATTATGAAGGTGAGTTTGAGCTTGAATGAGAGGAGGGAATCCAAATGACTAAGCGTAATTTAGTATTGATTATTTTAGGCATAGCGCTGCCTGTTTCTCTTGTAATAGGCGGGATTCTTTTTTTTCACAATAACGGCAAAAACGCTGACATAAACAGTATTGCGAATAATTCAAGGAGAGAAAACATTCTTCGTCTTGCCGCAAGTTATGCCGAAGCCGGTGAATTCGGGCGGGCTTTGGATTTACTGGACGGACTGTTAATTGAGAATCACGAAGATGAAGAGGCAAAAGCCCTTCAAAGGGCCGTTCTGGAGGCAAACCGTTCCGGAAACAGCGCCGACGCTTTAATTGACGCGCAGTTGAAATTCCTTGAAGAACAGCGCAAACAGAATGCCGCCATTGCGGCAAATCAAAACGCCTTTTTGGCCGGAAGGTCCGCAGGAACGTTTACGGCCGCCGATGACGACTCCGCCGTTATGCGAAGAGCCTCAGCCGAAGCCGAAGACAGGCGCAGGAAAGAACAGGAAGAAGAACTTGCAAAGGCTTCCCGGCAGATACAGGAGATGATGAGGAAGGTAAACAACCTTGTCGCGGACGGAAAGTCAAAACTCGCTTCAGGCGATCTGGGAACCGCAGGACAGCTTTTTTCAGACGCGCGAAACGCAATGCCGTCCGACCAGCCCGTCTTTGAAGCGCAGAAACTGTCTGATATGGCGGACGCCTATTATGATTATTCCCGGAATAATCCGAACACGGGCGGCGCTCAAACAGCGGTAGCAAAGGCGGGAGAACTTGCGGCCGAAGCGGTAAACAAAGACGCGGGCCAGGCGCTGCCTCATTATGTACTCGGGAAAATAGCGCGCGATACAAGCCGTACGGACAAGGCAATAGGCGAATTCAGGGAAGCGTCCCGCCTTGACAACAATAATTACATGTACGCTTATGATCTTGGAAGGTCCCTTTTCGGCGCAAGGCGTCATCAGGAAGCCAGAGACGCTTTCCAGAACACAGTAAAGATCAATCCCAATATGGAAGCGGCGTGGTACAATCTCGGCGGAACACTGCGGCTCTTAAACCGTCCTGATGAAGCTCTTGCCGCATACAGGCAGGCTATAGCCATAAAAGCGGATTATGCCGCCGCTCACCGGGAAATAGGACGGATACTTGTTTCAAAAGGGGACGCGAAAGGAGCGGTAAACTCCTTCTCCAGGGCGCTTCAGATCAATCCGAATGATTTTTCCACCATGTGTGAATTGGGAGCGGCGCAAAGTCAGTCCGGAAATTTTATCGAAGCCGAGAGCATATTTTCAAGAGCGCTTCAGATTAATTCAACCGACGCGCAGACAAATTACAATATGGCGGTTGTAAAACTTGAATTGAAAAAATATAACGAAGCTCTTAATTACGCGAAAATTGCGGTAGACAACAACCCTTCAAACGCGGTTTATTTATACACTCTGGGGCTTGCGTGTGAAGAAGCGGGAGCTGCTGAGCTTGCTGTAAACGCGTATAAAAAAGCCGTTTCCGTTGATCCTCGTTATATGCGGCCCAGAATTAACCTTGGAAGCATTTACCTTTCAACCGGAAGATTTGATGAAGCGATAGAATGTCTGGGCGAAGCCTATGCCGCAGAACCTGCCAATTTTGAAGTTAACAATAATTTGGGCGCGGTTTACGCAAAAAAAGAGAACTGGACATACAGCATAGTCCATTATGAGAGGGCGTTAAACGCAAAACCTGATAACGCGACAGTCAAATTTAATCTTGCGCGCGCGTATGCGGGAGCGGGCCAGCTTGACAAAGCCCAAAGCTCATACCAGTCATTGCTTCGTTTGACGCCGGATAACTGGGACGCAATGTACGAACTTGGAATGACGTGCGTTACCCTGGGACAAAACAGCGAAGCAAAACGCTATTTGCAGGATTTAATAAGCCGTAATCCCAATTATTCGGGAAAAACCGAAGCTGAAAGGATATTAAGGAATTTATGAACGCGATCATAACGGTAGTGGGAAATGACAAAGTCGGAATTATAGCGAAGGTATCTGCGTTTCTTGCGGATCGTGATATAAATATCGAAGATATTTCGCAGACAATTTTAAGCGGGAACTTTGTGATGATGATGATGGTAAACTTGAGTTCAAGTTCAAAAGAGCTGAAAGAGGTAAAAAAAGAATTGGCTGAACTCGGAGACACTTTGAACGTCTCAATAAGTTTGATGCATGAAAAAGTTTTTTCCGCGATGCACCGTGTCTGAAAGCTGAAAATACGGAGAGTAAATGTTATTCACAGCGCATGAAATAAAAGAAACCGTCGATATGTTTATCCGCTACAATCTTGATATAAGGGCCATTACGCTTGGGATTTCGCTTCTTGACTGCGCGTGTTCTTCGGGAGACGCGACACGGAAAAGAATCCGCGAAAAACTTATGCGCATAGCGGGTTCTCTTGTAAAAACAGGAAACGATATTGAAACGGAGTACGGGATTCCTATAATAAATAAACGCATATCCGTAACACCGATTTCTATAGTCGCTTCCTCCTGTGATGAACAGGATTTTACCCCTTTTGCGCAGACTCTTGACGACACCGCAAAAGAACTTGGAGTTGATTTTATCGGGGGATTTTCCGCGCTTGTTCACAAAGGGTTTACCACAGGGGATGAAAGGCTTATAAAGTCCCTGCCTGACGCGCTTTCACGGACGGAACAGGTCTGCGCCAGCGTGAATGTGGCGGCGACAAAAAGCGGGATAAACATGGACGCGGTAAGGATTATGGGGGAGATAATAAAAAGCACTGCCGAAAAAACCGCGGACAGGGACGGACTTGGCTGCGCCAAACTTGTCGTCTTTTGCAACGCGCCTGAAGACAATCCTTTTATGGCGGGAGCTTTTCACGGCGCGGGAGAGGCGGAAAACGCGCTTAATGTAGGAGTGTCGGGGCCCGGCGTAATAAAAGCCGCCCTGGAAAACTGCAAAGGCATGAGTTTTGACGAGTTAGCTGACGTTATCAAAAAGACGGCCTTTAAAATTACGCGCATGGGACAGCTTGTGGGAATGGAAGCTGCGCGCCGTATGGGAGTGCCTTTCGGCATTTTGGATTTGTCTTTAGCCCCTACTCCCGCAGTGGGGGATTCTGTCGCGCGTATTCTTGAGGAAATGGGGCTTGAAGCCGCCGGAACTCACGGAACAACCGCGGCTCTTGCGATGTTAACCGACATGGTTAAAAAAGGCGGGGTAATGGCTTCGACTCATGTCGGAGGTTTTTCCGGCGCGTTTATTCCCGTTTCCGAAGACGAAGGCATGGTCGCTTCCGTAAAAAACGGAAGCATAACGCTCGACAAACTTGAGGCGATGACGTGCGTCTGTTCCGTAGGGCTGGACATGATTCCGCTTCCCGGAGACACAACGGCTGCGACAATAGCGGCAATCATTGCTGATGAAATGGCAATAGGCATGGTAAACAACAAAACAACCGCAGTAAGGGTAATACCGGTTCCGGGCAAAAAGGCAGGAGAGTGGGCGGAGTTCGGCGGTTTGCTTGGAGGTTCTCCCATAATGGCGGTTAACAGGGCAAAAAGCGACGTGTTTATCGGCCGTGGAGGAAGGATACCCGCGCCGATTCACAGCTTCAGGAATTAGGTTTGTTCAAATATAGAGTGGGCTCTTAAACAAGCCTGCCGTTTTCCATAACCAGAACATTGTCGCACAGGTACTCTACGGCTCCCGTATTATGTGAAATAAAAAGAATGCCCAGCCCCGATGATCTGTTCAATTTGCCGAAAAGGTTAAGAATCTGCGCTCCTGCGGATACGTCAAGCGAACTTATCGCCTCGTCCGCGATTAAAAGTTTCGGCTCAAGAATTAAGGCGCGGGCGATACAGACACGCTGTTTCTGGCCTCCGGACAGTTCACTAACGTTTCTTGTTTTGTAAGAAGGATCAAGCCCCACGCGCAAAAGCATTTTGTCAACTTTCAGTCTGCGTTCCCGCGCACGGCCGGCTTTGCGGATAACAAGCGGCTCTTCAATAAGCCAGCCGATCTTTTTGCGCGGGTTAAGGGAAGAGCCCGGCTCCTGAAAAACAATCTGAACGTCATGATTTTTTGCTTCTTTGCCGGAAACAAGAATCTCCCCTTCATAATCAATAAGCCCAAGTATGCAGTTTGCGAGAGTTGTTTTTCCGCATCCCGATTTTCCGGTCAGTCCCAATATTTTTCCTGCTTCTATTTCAAAGTTTACGTTTTTAAGGACGGGCTTAATTTCCTTTTTGCCGAACAAACCAAGTCTGCGGCTTACATAGCGGTTTGAAACGTTTTTTACGGAAAGAAGGATATTATTCACAAGGCTTCTCCGGTTTCGGGAAAATAACAATAGGCGCGCTGCCCGTTAATTTCAGCTAACGGAGGAAACGCGTTATGGCAGCGTTTTTGGGCTTTTTTGCAGCGCGGCGCGAAAGGACAGCCTGTCAAATCATCTTCAATTGAAGGCACTTTTCCGGGAATGTTTTTCAGCTTGCCGCCTCTTTTTTCTTTTGAGGGAATTGCGTTGACGAGCGCGTTTGTATACGGATGGAGGGCAAAGGAAAAGTCCGATGACGCGCCTTCTTCTACTATTCTTCCGGCGTACATGACAAGATAGCGGCTGCAAAACCGGCGTATTATTGAAAGATCGTGGGAAATAATCAGTACCGACATTTTGTATTCACGGTTCATTTTCGCAAGAAGCGAAAGTATTTTTTCTTCGCTTTCCGAGTCAAGGGCGCTTGACGGCTCATCCGCGATCAAAAGACGCGGACGTCCTATTGCGGCAATTGCCGCCATGATACGCTGGCACATTCCGCCTGAAAGCTGATGGGGATAAGCGCTGTAAATTTTTTCAGGCTCATGAAAACCCAGTTCCTCAAGCATATCAAGAACTTTTGCCTTGTTCTGCGCTTTGCCGCCGCCATTAATTTCCAGTTTTTCCGTAATCTGGATTCCGGCCTTGAGAAGAGGGTTTAAAGACTCGCGGATTTCCTGAAAAATCATCGATATTTCCCCGGCCCTGACGGCGCTAATTTGCTTATTTGTCAGGTTTAAAAGATTTCTATTGTCAAATATTATTTCTCCGCCGAGAATCTTTTTTCTTTCTGAAATAAGATTTGGAATTGAAAGGGCAGTAAGAGTTTTGCCGCAGCCTGATTCACCTGCAATGCCGAGAATTTCTCCTTCGTCAATTGTAAAACTGACATTGTTGACAGCTTTCATATACCTGTCATTTTTTTTAATTCCGACTGAAATGTTTCGGACTTCGAGCAAACGCGCCATATTATTCCCCGAACCTGCGCCTAAGCCCGACGCCCAGAAGATGAAAAGCGACTACCGTAAACGTGATTAAAAACCCGGGAGCAAGGGCGCACCAGGGAGAGGTAAAAAAATACGCCTGCGATTCATAGAGCATACGCCCCCAGGAAGGCTGCGGCGGTTGTATTCCCATGCCAAGATAGCTCATTGAAGCTTCCGCAAGGATCGCGTTTGACAGCCCAAGCACCGATGCGGAAAGGAGCGGAACTGAAAGGTTCGGCAGTATGTGAACAACAGTTATTCGCCAAAAATTCGCGCCTATTATGCGTTCAGCCTGAATAAAGGCCGCGTTTTTGTATTGCATTGCTCCTGTGCGCATAATGCGGGTGTAACTCGGTATAAAAAGGATCAATAAGGCTGTAAACAGCGTAAACGGACCGTTATCCAGAACGGCTACCATGAAAAGAGCAAGGATTATTCCGGGAAACGAATTTACAGTGTCAATAATCCGCATGATTACCGCGTCCGTTATCCCTCCCAGATAGCCTGCCAAAAGACCGAGTATTCCGCCGACAGACGCCGCCGCAATTACGGTGCAAACCGCGACAATCAGGGAATTTCTTCCGCCCGCCATGATTCGGGAAAAAATGTCCCTGCCGAAATTGTCCGTTCCAAGAAGATTTTTTACGCCGGGGCGTAAAAGGCGGTTTTCGTGGTTCATGGAGTTGTAGTCATAAGGAGTCCAGAAAAAACTTGTAAAAGACATTAATACTATCACAGCCGCGGTTATGACGCCGATTCTCATTTCAAAGTTTGGTTTCATTGTATTTCTTTTACCGTTCTGATTCTTGGATCAAGAATCATTATGACAATGTCGGCAAGCGTGTTTGCGAATACAACGATAAACGCCGTGTAAACCATTAATGCCTGAATTAATGGATAATCCCTTGAACTGATTGCCGCAATAAGAAGCCTGCCGATTCCCGGAATTGTAAAAACCTGTTCGATAATAATGCTTCCGGAAAAAACTTCGGCAATGATCATCGCAAACATGGTAACGGAGGGGATAACGGCGTTTTTTAAAACATGACGGCGGAGGATAGCCGGATTTCCCGCTCCCTTGCTTTTTGCAGTCCTTACATAACAGCTTTGAAGTTCCTGAAAAAGAGAGCCCCTTAAAAATTTTGTCAATATTGCGGAATTCGGAATTGCTATTGAAAGGGCCGGAAAGAAAAGGCAGCCGATAAAACCCGGCAAATTTTCCCTGTAATCAATAAAAAGGCCGGGAACGAACAGTTTCGCTGTAAAACCGAAAAGCCAGATAAAAATAAGGCCAAGAAAAAACCCGGGCGCGCTTATTCCGGCGGCCGTAAAAAAGTTTACAATTCGGTCGGTCAGGTTTCCTTCGCGCTTTACAGAAAAAAGCGAAACAGGCACGGAAATAATCAAAATTAAAATAATTGAAAAAAGGGCAAGCGAAAAACTTACAGGAAGACGCTGGGAAATCAGCGTGGATATTTCCTGTCCGTGAAAACGCAGGGAGTTTCCCGGATTGCCTGAAAGAAAATCCTTAAGCCAGTCAAAGTACCGCAGAAAAACGCTGCGGTTAAGACCCATCTGTTCACGTAACGCCGCCAAATATTCCGCAGAGCCCTCGGTTCCGGCGAGAAAACTTGCCGCGTCTCCCCTGATAACGCTGAAAGCGAGGAAACAGAATACGGAGACAAGAAACATTGTAATAAAGGATACGGCGATCCTTCTTAAAACGTAATTCAATCTTTGTCAATTCCGTGATATGGAGGCAAAGTCAATAACATATAAAGGATAGTTTAACACTCCGCTGAAAAGCCCTCCCCGCATGACAAAAAAATAAAAAATATCCTGAATATAAACGCTTGCCGCGTTTTCGGTAATTGCGCGCTGAGCGGCTTTATATAAACGGATGCGTTCGTTTTCATTTTTTTCCGACAGAATGCTGTTAAAAATTCCGTCAAAATCGGCGTTCTTAAAATTGATAAAATTGTTTCCCGCGTTTGAATGATAACGGGAAAGAAAACTTTTGGGAGAAACATTCGGGCTGTCAAGTGAAATAATGGTTGACTGGTACTTTCTGGCTGAATAAACATCGGAAAGCCATGTATTCCAGTCAACAAGTTTGATATTTACAGTCATCCCTATTTTTTCCAGCTGATCGGCGATTACCTGCGCCGTATCAACGTGCATCGTGTAACTGGAAGGCACTGTTATTTCAAGAGTCAGTTTATTGTTCTGTCCGTCGAAACCCGCCTGCGCAAGCAAAGAACGCGCTCTTTCGGGGTTGTACGGGTATTCAAGGGAATCCTGATAATACAAAGTCAATCCCGGTATGATGGGGCTTCTTGAAGGTTTCCCCATTCCGAAAAACGCGCTGTCAATTATGTTCTGAACGTCAATTCCGTAATTCAGCGCCTGACGCACGCGCAAATCGTCAAGGGGAGCGGACGCGTTATTCAGCGCAAGAAGCTGCACCGCGGCCGAATAGCTGTTTATAAGATCGTATTCGTTTATTGCAAGCTGGGATGTTACGGAGCCGGTTAACCTTGCCCCGTCTATGCCGCCGCCGCGAAGAGCCGCAGTCATCGCGTCGGTATTTTCAAAAAATATGATTGTTACGGTGTCAAGATGCGCTTTATTATGCCAGTAATTTTCAAATTTCTTTAATACAAGACTGCGCTGTGTCGTATAACTTTCGACAGAAAAAGGGCCTGTGCCGGATATGTCTTTTTCGCGGTTATTATTGCCTGATTTTACAATACCGACTGTCAGATACGGAAGAAAATCAAGATCAGGTGAATTTAAAGTAATTTTTACCTTGTCTTCCCCGTTAGCTGAAACTTCTTTGATGTTGGACAAGCCGTTATAGCCGGATGCAATTGCAGTGTCAAAGCTGAATTTAACATCGGAAGGATTTAGAACGGAGCCGTCGTGGAAACGCACTCCTTTTCTGAGGGTGAAATTGTAGACAAGGGCGTCCTGTTCAATTGTCCATGATTCCGCCAACGCCGGCTGCAATATTCCGTCAGAGTCAGGTTTTACAAGTCCCTCAAAGACATTAAAGAGGACGCATCTGCCGTCCGCCGTATTCCCCGGATTGAGCGGATCAAATGTTGAGGGTTCTGTCGTAAAACCAAAACGAAGATCGTTTGAACCGGTTATCTGTTTTTTTGAACAGGACGGGAATATCGCCGATACCGCAAAAATAAATAAAATGCAGCTAATTATTTTCAGCTTTTTCATAATAGCGGAATTGTACAATAAACGCTGAAAGTTATCTATAACTAAAGTTATTTATATTACCCGGAACATTTTTAATTGGTTCATACGTTTCAATGTTTTGCGCGGGCAGCTATACGCTCAGCCGGTACAGCGCGTATTGATTGAGCGAGACGCCTTCTTTATCGGCTTCCATAGCAAGGCGGGCATGAAGGGTTTTGGGAATGCGAAGTACAAACTTGCCACTGAATTGAGTTTCATCAATCGGTTCCGGAACAGGAAACCCGTTTTCGATATTGGTCTCAATCCAGCCTTCCATCGCTTCGCGGATGTTCTCATAGGCTTCTTGAAAAGTCTGTCCGTCGCTGTGGCAGCCGTTAAGTTCCAGTACGCTTGCAAAATAATAGCTTCCGCTTTCATCGGTAATATGCCGGATAACAATATTGTACGGCATATCAAGATACTCTTTAACAGTCATGTTGACACTCCTTTATTACCTGTCTTTTATCAAATCAAGAATAAGCTCGGTATAAATTTTTTTAATCGGGCTTTTTATAGGGAAGCGTAAAACGCGCTCCGTCGTTGATAATGTATTGGCAATGCGATCCGCGCTGACGATCCATGCGGAAACCTTTTGCTGTCAACACATAGTTAGCTTCCTCAAAGTGAATTCCTGCCGGTTGGTTACGCATTTTTTGAATTATCTTCTCAACGCTCGCCATATATTTATAGTACTATATTTGATACTACAAGTCAAGAGATTTTTATATATTTAAAAAAATTTTGGATTATTTCATTAGAACCTTTGGACAGTCTCTTGGGAAGCGCGAGAAGCTCTTGCGCTGCCATTGCCGGCAGATTTCAGGAGGAAGCCCGCTGGGCGGGTATAACGATAAAATGAAGGTATTGTCCTTCCTGGACCTTCGTTGGACAGAGTATTCACTTACTATTTTAGGCACTAGCACAATTCTCCTTTTAGGACAAATTGAAAAATAAACGCACAATAAACGCACATTCATTGTTCGGTGCTGCACTTTCATAATTGGGAATGATTTTAATCTTTGTGTATGTTGTCGTAATTCCTTTTCTGGTAAGGAATTAGCTCAACCTGAATATTCGTGCGGCCTAGAAGACTCGAACTTCCATACCTCTCGGCACTAGCACCTCAAGCTAGCGTGTCTACCAGTTCCACCAAGGCCGCAATAACCACTTCTTTTTTAGCAAAATCCGACCTTTTTGTCAATATACGTCCTGTGTACATTTTTTTAATTTTTTGATATAAATTAAGCATGAAAAAGAGAGCTCTTATCAGCGTGTTTAATAAGGAAGGCGTCCTTGATCTTGCGTCGTTTTTGAACGGTGAAGGATGGGAAATTCTTTCGACAGGCGGCACTTCAAAGTATTTACAGGAAAACGGTATACCAGTTACCGACGTGTCTTCTGTTACCGGTTTTCCCGAATGTCTTGACGGGAGAGTAAAAACCCTGCATCCGGCAATTCACGCGGGTATTCTTGCCCGCCGGGATATGCAAAGTCATATTGACACCTTAAAAACCCTCGGATATGAAACAATTGATTTAGTCTGCGTAAATCTCTATCCGTTTTTTGAAAAGGTGAACGCGGGGTTTTCTCAGCAGGAAACAATCGAGTTTATTGACATCGGCGGCCCTTCCATGCTTCGTTCCGCCGCCAAGAACTACCGCGATGTAATTGTACTGACGGAACCGTCCGACTACGCGCAGATAATTGACGCCCTTAAAACCGGAAATGTTCCGCTCGATTATAAAAAGCATCTTGCCTCAAAAGTATTCAGCCTGACCTGCGCTTATGACGGAGCGGTCGCCAAATATCTTTCAGATGAGGAATACCCTCACTATCTGCCTCTTTCCATGCAAAAAGTGCAGGCTTTGCGTTACGGTGAAAACGCCCATCAGAGCGCGGCTCTGTACCTTAATACCGACAGGCCCGGCGTTCTGGGTTCAATGGAACAGATTTACGGAAAGGAATTAAGCTACAATAACATTAAAGACCTTGATTTGGCATGGAAAGCGGTGTGCGCCTTCGGCCTTTTTACAAGCGGTGTGCCCGCATTGGGAACCGACGACGTTAACCGGTTTATTCCTGAGGTTAACGACGGCATAAAAATATGCTGTGTTGCGGTAAAGCACAACACCCCATGCGCAATAGCGCTTGGAGACACCTTGCTTGACGCGTATGATAAAACGTATGAATGCGATCCTGTTTCAATATTCGGCGGAATAGTCGCGATTAACACAACAGTCAACGAAGCCGCCGCGATTAGACTCAGCCAATTGTTTCTGGAAATTGTGGCGGCTGTTGATTTTGACGATGAAGCGCTTGAAGTCCTTAAAAAGAAAAAGAATCTGCGTATCATTAAATTAAAAAACCCTCCTAAAGAAACGCATGAATTTACCGCTGTTGACGGAGGCTTGCTTGTACAGCAGTGCGACCGGCGTCTTCTTGAAAAATGGGAAACGGTTACAAAAACAGCCGTGCAGGAGTGCGACATTCCCGATATGATTTTCGGCATGAGGGCGGTTACCTATGTAAAATCAAACGCGATTATGATCGTAAAGGAACAGGCGGCGACAGGAATAGGAGGCGGGCAGGTCAACCGTATTTGGCCCGCAATGCAGGCTCTGGAAAGAAGCGCGGACGCGATGAAAAGGGCCTCTGATGAATCCGCGGACACAGGCGGCAGTCCCTGGAGAGACAGCTTGCCCGCAAGAGTGCTTGCGTCAGACGCGTTTTTCCCGTTTGCGGATATTGTAGACGCTGCGGCAAAAGCGGGGATAAAGGCGATTATTCAGCCCGGTGGTTCTGTTAACGATAAACTTTCAATCGAAGCCTGCGACAAATACGGAATTGCCATGGTGTTTACAGGTACACGTCATTTTAAACATTAGAAGGATACTGGTAATGATTTTTCCGACTCTGATTTCAATTGCCTGTACCAAAGGCGGCATTGAATCAAACACCACACAGGCAGACCCGAACTTCCATATTTATCTGTGTTTCGGGCAGTCAAATATGGAGGGAGACCCGGATAAGGGAATTCCTTCAAAATATAAAGAATACAAAAACGACAGATTTCAGGTAATGGCGGCCGCCGATATGCCCCGTACCGGAAGAACAACGGGTAATTGGTATCCGGCAGTTCCGCCCCTTGTACGGGACTGGACAGGTTTGAGTCCTGCTGATTTTTTCGGACGAACGCTTGTACAAAGAATCGACGATCCTAATGTCAGAATTGGCGTTATTGTTGTCGCTGTCGGCGGAGGAGCCATAAATATTTTCGATAAAAACAACGCGGAGGCTCTTGCCTATCTTGCAAAGCAGGAACAGTACATGAAGGATATTTCAGCCGAATACGGCAATAATCCTTATCAGCGTCTTGTTGATTTGGCGAAGGAAGCGCAGAAGGCGGGAGTAATAAAAGGCATTCTGATGCATCAAGGCGAATCGGGAAAAGCCAAGGGTCCCGGATACGGCAATGGAAGCGACAACGCGAATTGGGGCGCTGCCGTAAAAACGGTTTATGACAATTTGCTTGCCGATCTTAATTTGAAGCCCAATTCCGTTCCTTTTCTTGCGGGCCAGGCGGTAAATAACAACAGCGGCATAATCAATAATTTGCCGGATATTATGCCGGGTGCGGCTTACATAATTTCATCCGAAGGATTAACGCAGGGCAAGGATCAATGGCATTTCAGCTACGACGGATACGAACAGCTCGGCGTCCGTTACGGTGAAAAAATGCTCGAATTAAACTATAAAAAATAAAACCGCTGCCTGTGCGCGTTTGACAGTTATCTGAAATACGCTACGGCTCCCGCAAAAATATCCATTTTACCGATGTCCGGTATATTTCTGTAAAGGCCGTCGTCAAAGCGCTCGTTATGCGCCATGCGCCCGAAGACGCGCCCGTCGGGGGAAGTTACGCCCTCTATTGAAAAATCGGAATTGTTGGGGTTAAAACGTATATCCATGGACGCGTTTCCGTCAAAATCGGCGTACTGAGTGGCAATCTGGCCGTTAGCCGCAAGTTCGCGGATTAGGGATTCTTCCGCTATGAAACGCCCTTCTCCGTGCGAGACGGGCACAATGTAACTCTCCGCCGGTTTAAAGAGAGAAAGCCAGGGCGATTTATTTGAGACAACGCGCGTTCTTACCAGAACGGATTGATGCCTGCCGATTGTATTGAATGTCAGGGTGGGGGAGTTTTCCGTCATGTTCCGTATTTCGCCGTAAGGCACAAGCCCGAGTTTTACAAGAGCCTGAAACCCGTTGCATATTCCGCACACAAGTCCGTCTCTTTTTTGCAAAAGTTCCGTAACCGCCTGCGATACCCTGCCGTTGCGGATAAATGCCGTTATAAATTTGCCCGAACCGTCAGGCTCGTCCCCGCCTGAAAAACCGCCGGGTATTATCATTCCCTGACAGGAGCGCAGAGCTTTTTCAAAGGCATAAACGCTGTCCGTAATATCCGCGGGAGTGAGGTTTCTTATTACAACAATCTGCGCTTCGCCTCCCGCTTTTTCCACAGCCCTTTGAGTGTCGTATTCGCTGTTTGTGCCGGGGAAGACGGGGATTGCAAACTTTGGTTTCGCGTAACGGTTCTTCGCTTTTATTGAAACCGCTTTATCGTATAAAAAGGATTCTGTTTTTCCGTTCTGTTTTTCAAGGTACGGATAAACGCTTTGCAGAGTTTTCTCCCATGTGTCCTGTAATTTTTCAAGGGAAATTTCAAACGTTTTTGCGGCAAGGCGGCAATCGACTGTTGTCCTGCCCAAAAGCTCCGCGGACGGAAGAGGGGAGTCCGTTTCAAAAACAAAGCCGCCGAAAGCCGCTGTTTTTACAAGACTGTGTTCCGCACAAAAACCTATGCGGTTTCCCAGGCACATTTTGACAACGGCTTCCGCCGTTCCGCCTGAACCAACCGCCCACGCGGACAGAATTTTTTCTTTTTTAATCAACTCTTCAACATTGTCAAAATATTCGCGCAGGGCGGCAAAATCCAGTTTTTCAAATGACGTATACGGCGGCCTGTAATGATAAACATAGCTTCCCGCCTTTTTAAACTCGGGCGTAATTATATTATCAAGTTTCGTTACAGAGACTGCGAATGAAACAAGGGCGGGAGGCACGTCGATATTTTTTCCGTCATAGGAGAAACTGCCCGACATTGAATCCTTGCCGCCGATTGCGGCAATTTCCAAACCAAGCTGCGCGTCAAGCGCGCCTAAAAGGGCGGCCGCGGGTTTTCCCCAGCGTTCAGGATCGCATCCCAATCTTTCAAAATATTCCTGAAAGGAAAGCCAGCATTTTTTTCTGCTTCCGCCCGAGGCGATTATTTTTGCAAGTGAATAAACGACGGCGAAAACGGCTCCGTGGTACGGGCTGTTTTGTGAAATTTCTGGGTCAAAACCCCATGACATAAGGGAGCAGGTTTTTGTTTCGCCTTCAAGGACGGGAATTTTTGCCGCCATCGACTGGCAGGGAGTCATTTGATATTTTCCCCCGAAAGGAGCGGCTGCGCAGGCGGCTCCGATGCTTGAATCGAAAATGCCGGCAAGCCCTTTCTGGGAGCAGACGTTCAGGCTTCCAATCAGTTCCTCAAGCTGTCCGCTTTCGGCAACCGGACTGTCCTTTAAAGAAAAACGCGCGGGCGTTATGCGCACATCGGCGCGTTTTTTCGCGCCGTTGGAATCCAGGAATTCGCGGCAAAGACTGACGATTGTTTTTCCGTTCCACTTCATTACAAGGCGTTTTTCGCCTGTAACGCGCGCAATTACGGCAGCTTCAAGATTTTCCGCCGCGGCAAGCGAAAAGAACAGTTCAACGTCCTTTTTGTCAACGACTACGGACATTCTTTCCTGACTTTCGCTTATCGCAAGTTCCGTCCCGTCAAGGCCTTCGTATTTTTTGGGGATTTTGCTTAAATCAATTTCAAGCCCGTCGGCAAGCTCTCCCACAGAGACGCTTACCCCTCCCGCGCCGAAATCGTTGCACCTTTTGATTAGTTTCGCGGCGGCCGGATTGCGGAATAACCTTTGAAGTTTGCGCTCCTGCGGCGCGTTGCCCTTTTGAACGTCCGCGCCGCAGGTTTCAAGCGAGCTTGACGTGTGCGATTTTGAAGAGCCTGTCGCCCCCCCGATGCCGTCACGGCCTGTCCTCCCCCCCAGAAGGATAACAATGTCATCCGGTTCGGGCTTTTTGCGGACGACATTTTGCGCGGGAGCGGCTCCTATTACAGCCCCTATTTCCATGCGTTTCGCCTCGTAGCCGCCGTGGTAAATTTCGCAGACCTGCCCTGTGGCAAGCCCTATCTGGTTGCCGTAAGAACTGTACCCCGCGGCGGCGGTTCGGCAGATTTTCCTCTGCGGCAGTTTGCCGGGCAGGGCTAAGGATGCGCTTTTTAACGGATCGCCCGCTCCCGTTACGCGCATTGCCTGATAGACAAAAGAGCGTCCTGAAAGCGGATCGCGTATCGCCCCTCCAAGACAGGTTGCAGCTCCCCCGAAAGGCTCTATTTCCGTAGGGTGGTTGTGCGTTTCGTTCTTGAACATTAAAAGCCAGTCCTGTTCCTTGCCGTCAACGTCAACTTTGATTTTTACCGAACAGGCGTTTATTTCTTCGGATTCGTCCAAATCAGGCAGCATGCCTTTCTGTTTCAGAGCTTTCGCGCCTATTACGGCAATGTCCATCAAAGTAACAGGCTTGTTTTCACCGCCCAAAGACTTGCGCAGTTTCAGGTAATTTTCGTAACTTTCGCGTAACGTTCCGTCGTCAATTTTTACATCGTCAAGTTCCGTTAAAAACGTCGTGTGGCGGCAGTGGTCAGACCAGTAGGTGTCAAGCACGCGAAGTTCGGTAACCGACGGATCGCGTCTTTCAGTTTCACGGAAGTATTTTTGGCAGAATTGCAGGTCGGATAAATCCATCGCAAGGTTCATGTTCTGGCGCAGGGTTTCAAGCCCCGAATCCGCAAGATTGATAAAACCGTCAATGTTTTTCACATCGTTCGCAAGAGGATAATTGACAAAAAGCGACTGAGGTTTTTCCATTGACGCCTGCCTGCTTTCCACAGGGTTAATCAGCCATTTTTTTATGCGGTTGAAATCTTCATCGCTTATATTTCCGTAAACCGCAAATATTTTTGACGAATGAATAACCGGCCTTTCTTTTCCTGTCGCAAGTGAAATGCACTGGGCGCAGGAATCAGCGCGCTGGTCAAACTGGCCTGGAAGATATTCAACGGCAAAAACGCGCGAATCTTCATCAAAAGAGGGCAGTTTGTCATAGACCGTGTCCACAGGCGGCTCTGAAAAAACGGTGTTTTTCGCGTTCTCAAAATCACGCGCTTCTATGCCTTCGGCAAAATAGCGGTTTATTATCCTTACCTTTTCGATATTTTCTATTTGAAGGGCAAGCCTTAAATCGGCGGCGGCGGAAAAAGCCTCCTGCGCGAAGTCAGGTTTTTTCTCAACGTAAATTTCGTAAACGCTCATTTGCTTTATTTCACCATGTTTTTACATGATTGACAATATCGTCAAATAAAGATAAATGCTTCTTGATTATTTCAAAATAGGCAGAGCGAATTATAGCTTCAATTTCTTCAAGAAAAGTCATTTTACTTTTAAAAATTCATTCATTTCTGAATTTATTTTAACACTAACCGCAAAAAAAACCGGAACTCCTTGCGGAAGTTCCGGTCTTACGACACTTTATTGCAACTTCATTTCATTGCCGCTTTTTAGTTTAGTGGAGGAACTGTTTTCGAAACCCAGCCTTCACAAGTCCTATTGCTGCCACTACTAAGGGGTTTCCCGCCTGTAGGCATAGTCAAAGTTACACTGACAAGATACCCATTTACAAATGTAACTTGGTCAGCCAAATAGTCAAAATTGAATTTTCCTTGAGTGCCGGTAGAGCCGGTAACTGCAGCCCATGCGCCGCTTAATGAACTAAGGTCTATAACAATATAGAAAATATCACCGGCAGCATTTCCGTCAGGAGTACTTGACCAGTCTCCGGTTTTATATTGATGGTTGCCCCAACCATCTGCGTTACCTTGAAGGTTAATTATACATCCTCCGAATCCGCCGGCGTTTGAACTCTTTGCTTCAATTACGAGATATTTGGATTCTTTGAAAGTATCAAAAGTTAATCCAGTAACTGGTCTATCGGAATTTTGAGTCCCCCAACCACCTTCCGGCGGTCCCAATTCGAAGAAACCGGCAGGAAGAGTAGGTCCGGCTGCTTTGGTATAAGACACTGCTGCGCTCTTGGGCGAGTCTTTGGAAATGCCAGCAACTCCCTTTGCAACTACCGTAATGCTGTATGTTCCCGGTTCAAGACCTGCCAGGTTATATTGCGTATTGGATGTATTGTAAAACGGGTCCGCGTCATTATCTTTGTATATCGCGTATCCGGCCGCTCCGGAAACTGCTTGCCATGTTAATAAACTCTCATCAAGTGAAAGAACAGGGGCTGGTAACGCTACTATGGCGGACGGCCTTAATCCCTTGATAATAATTTCATCAATTCGTACTTCAATGCCTCCGGCGCCTCTGGCTTCCAGCCTTATTCCGGCAGGACCGCCTCCG